>Ga0209357_1000084_pt1 | contig 31209 bp, 29 predicted proteins | sample LauGreFBDMM110SD_2_FD_187573 | JGI IMG/M metagenome (GOLD analysis project Ga0209357, IMG submission 187573) | Freshwater lake microbial communities from Lake Michigan, USA - Fa13.BD.MM110.SD (SPAdes) (version 3) | ecosystem: Environmental > Aquatic > Freshwater > Lake | place: Lake Michigan... | reverse complement strand
ATGAGGTAACGGTGATGAGTTCACCAGTTCCTGTGGGTTCGTCGTGGTCCGATACTAAGACGGAACCTTGGGAAGATGTAACTGCGCGCATTGAAAAATTGTACTACGCAGCAATTAGCCGACGGTCGTTGTCGTGGAACTAGTTGTTGTTGTTGAAGTTGATGTGCTTGAAGTGGTTGTCGCTGGAGCGATAGTCGTGCTTGTGCTTGTGGTCGTGCTCGCGTTTACGATCGAGACTCCGAACGATGAGATTTGCGGAACCATAAAACTGCTTCGGGTTTTGTATCCAGAGACTGTCAAGTGCACGCCGTCACTAATGAATTTGCTTTTGGATTTAGGAGTGAACGAAGTATTCCAATCCGCGATTGTCAAATTCGGATATCGAAGTTTTGCTAATCGTAATTCTTTGTTGAAGCGAACTCCACGTGCACGCCAATCACTTCGCCCTGTTTGAGAGAACTCTAGGTTGACCCAGAGAACGGGTAGGCCACGAGTGTTTTGCATCACGATGTCAATCACCCAGCGCGGGTACCAGGTCTCGGGTTTGGAAATCATGTCGTTGGTTCCTAGCGCGACAACTATGGCGGTTGTTGAGGAACTGACGCCTTTCCTGATCACGCTGGCGCCTAGTGATGCCTTGCGTCCCTCTTTTGCATCCATCGTGACGTTGGTCCAGATGCCTAGGGCGTTTACTTTCTTTGAGAGAGAGCCGAATACTTCAGTACCTACTGTGAGGCTGTCGCCGACCACGTACAAAGTTCCTTGACCGTTGGCGTTAGTGGAGAGAGCGTGACCATTAGTTGGAACCAAAGACTGCATAAGTATTAGTAAGAACACGGCTATCACAGCTGCGGCGAAGCCCCTGAGGCGGGCCGAAGATGAAGGGGACATGAACAACACCCCTACATTGTGGCAAGGTTGTCTGATGTTCCGCCGCCACTTCTTGACCTATTTGGCCTTATCAACAATGGCGATAGCTCAGCCGTTACTTGACCTATATGGAAAGAACACGACTGTCTTTTCGGCTGGAAAGTTGTCACCACTTGAGGTCCTGGTCTTCCTGCTGCTGGTTGGGCTGGCTCCAGCCACGGTTTGTGTTGGTCTTGACCGTTTCTCTGCCATGTTTGGGCCAAAGGTTAACGAGGCGACGCGTCTATGTCTGATTAGCGGCTTATCGCTGTTGCTGGGTTTGGCTGTAGCTCGATGGCTTGATGTGAATAGCAACATTCCAGCAATGGCGATTGGTTGTCTTTTCGCCGTGGTGGTTCCGTTCGCTTTTGATAAGTCGAAACCAGTTCGTGAATGGTCGCGTTGGTTGTCCCTGCTTGCGGTGGCTGTCCTCGGCAGTGCAGTCATTGCACTGCAGCCGGTGTTGCTTGAATCTGACGGGCCACAGTCTGATGCAGTAGTGGGTAACAAGGACGTCTCTGTTCTTCAAGTGGTATTCGATGAGTTCCCGCTGTACTCGCTACTTGGCGACGATGGCAAAATTAATGCCACGCGATTTCCGGGTTTTGCTGAATTGGCTCAAGGTGCTACGTGGTATCGCAATGCCGTGTCTGCGTCGAACTTCACGCATCAAGCAGTGCCGGCAATTCTTGCGTCTCAAACCCCTGGACAAGTTGGTGGTCCATTTCTCTCGCAATATCCGAAGAATATTTTCACTTTGTTTGCTAGCGCTACTTCGGTTGGGGGTATTGAGCCTGTTACCAGTTTGTGTCCCAATTCTGTGTGTGGAAAAAATGTGGGAGGTGCAACTTCTTTTAGTGTGACTCGTCTAAAAACTTTTTTGCGGGATGCCGCTTATGTATATGGTCAACGTGTATTTCCGCCAGTATTGCGCAAGCACGTTCCGTCGATTGAAGGAACATGGGGTGGTTTTGGTGCAGTCGCCAACGAGTTCAAGAATCAGTTAGTAATGGGGGCTCTGTCGCAAGTTGATGCAACTGAACAGGCCGTACAGATTGTGGCTGATTCGAAAGCACAGCGCGTGCAGGTAGTTCATGCATTGTTGCCGCACGCGCCATGGAGAATCACACCAGATCTTCGAGTCGACCAATTGTCTGCGACCATTTCAACACAGAATCCCGATAGTGAAGAAGTGATCCGCGATATGTATCAAACCTTCTTGTACCAAGTGGGGGCCGCTGATCGTGTTCTGCAGAATCTAATTTCTGTTCTAAAGACGTCCGGCAAGTGGGATTCAACAATGTTGGTCGTAACTGCAGATCACGGCATTTCATTTATTCCAACAATGCCGCAAAGAAATACCGACTTCACTGATTCTGGCCAGGTTGCAGACATCTACCGAATTCCAACATTCATTAAATACCCGAATCAGAAAACTGCCATCTCAAGCGATTGTGCAATAACCAATTTGGATCTATTGCCGACAATTATTGACGTCACTCAGACCACGACGTCATGGACCTTTGCGGGTGCATCATTGACACGCGATTGTCCAACGGAGCGAGTTCGTCGGGTTGTCGCAGCAACTGGACAAACATATGTAATGGCAGGCGGATTTGAGGAAACCAGATCGCGGGCAGCGCACTATGCACAGATCGTGTCCAACGTTGGGTTGATCAACAAAGTTGCGGCGGTAGGTGAGAGTGCATCACTGATTGGCACTCGAATAGGAGAACGCGCCGCAGATGCACGCATTACTGAGTGGACCATAAAGCAGAAGCGCCTATTTACGAATGTGTCTGGGAAACGAGGTGCAACTATCCCTGCGCTCATAACCGGCAAAATCACACTTTCTCAGCCATTAGAAGGCGGGACAGAGGGAATCATCACCGTTGGTGGAATAGCCGCTGGAGTTATCGGAGAATTGTCCGGTGCACGTTCCGTTGTTGAATTCACCGCGGTGCTGGACTACACACTGCTTACGCCCGGACCACACGCCATTGAATTGTTGATCAGAAATCCTGATGGAATCATCACTTCCGCCGGTGCCCCAAGTTAATTTCGCCCAGTGATTTCTCGCCAGTGAGTTGGATCTTCAATGAACTTCACAACACGGGGGACATCATCAACATGTACTGGACGGCTAAATAAATAGCCTTGAGCACGGTGACACTCGAGTGACGTGAGTTGCGCTAGTTGTTCCGTGGTCTCAATACCTTCGGCTACAACATCTGCTCCCATAGCGCTTGCCATGGCAATAATCGTACGAACAATGTTTTGGGTCGCTGTTTCGGTTACAACATCATTCACAAAGGCCCTATCAATCTTGATGCACTGAATAGGAAACCGTTGTAGTAGCGAGAGCGATGAATAGCCAGTACCGAAATCATCAATTGCAATGCGCACTCCGAGCGCGTTTAGCCGATGAAGAGAAGCTAGGGCTTGTGCTGGTTCTGTAATCATGACACTTTCTGTCACCTCGAGCCATAGTTGTTCCGCAGGAATTCCGGATGAAGTGAGGGCGTCGGTAACAACGGTGACAAATTGAGGATCATGAAGTTGTCGCACTGACACGTTGACACTCATCGTGGTGCTTTTAGAACAGTGTTCGGCATCAATCCAGGATCGAAGTTGAGTGAGTGCATCGTTGATAGCCCATGAGCCCAATGGGACAATGATTCCTGTTTCTTCTGCAATGGGAATAAATTCATCAGGTGAGACCGCCTGTGATTGTCCGCGATCCCAGCGCATCAGGGCCTCAAAACCAACAACTATTCCTAGGTCGATGTCAACAATTGGCTGATGTACGAGATGAAGTTCGTTACGTTCGAGTGCTCGGTAGAGGGCGGTTTCTACATCAAGACGTTTGGTCACGCTCTCAAGCATTGAATCGTCGAATAGTGCGATGCAGTTTCTTCCTGCATTCTTTGCTCTGTACATCGCAGTGTCGGCGTGCCGCATCAATTCGTTTGCAGACAATTCCACTGCTGTAGGGGCATAGGCAACGCCAATGCTTGCCGTGACAAACATGTCGCCATCTCTCGTGTTAATTGGCCTGCGAAGTGAATCCAGAACCTGCTCTGCCAAGAGAACTGATTGCGTCACTGTTTCTGTTGTTGCATCAAGAACTACAAATTCATCACCAGCAATTCTTGCGACAGTGGCATGGGGTGGAACGGCTGAGGTAAGTCGTCGGGAGACTTCAGTGAGTACATCATCTCCGATTGAATGCCCAAGACTGTCGTTGATATTTTTGAATCTGTCTACGTCAATAAAAAGAACGGTTGGTTGAAGGTGAGTCTTCCATGATGTCCGCATAGCAGTTTCGATGTGTTGCAGCATGAGAACACGGTTGGGTAATCCAGTGAGTGAGTCTGTAAGCGCACTGCGAACTAGTTGCTCTTGAGTGTTCGCATTGAGTCGCACTGATTGGACCACGCGTGACATGACGACAGCAGCAAGAATACACACCGTTACTGTTCGCACTGTGGTGTCTTGGTTGTTTGCCGGTTTGTCGATGGCAAGAATGATGATGGGCGCGACAAGTGATGATGTGGTGGTCAGTAGTCGTGTCATTAGTGCCGGCACCACGGTGTGAGAACCGCCGGCAGAGACATGGCGAATAGTTGGGTGAGCGAAGGCCGCGCCTGATAGTGCAACCGCCATAAGGAGAGGTGCATCAAGAGTTGCTATAGAAAATGAGACATCTCCACGCGATACGACAGCACGCAAGATGACTCCGGCCAAAGTCAGAGCAATTGAAACGCCTAAGAACGCATTGGCAGGTGAGGGCACAGTCTCGGAAAACAACAGTGTGACCAAAAGAAAAAGAACAATCATTGAGACGGCGAGGGTCATACTGCGAATCGTTGTGAAAGATGCTGAATTCCCTGTGATCCCGAGGGATGGTTGGACAAGATAGACCCAGACAATAAGCCAAGCTCCAATACCAACAATGAGTCCATCGGCCAGAACATTTCCCGCTTGCCCAGTAAGTCGTTGACGAATTATTAAAACCAGACCGAGGACAAGCAAAAGTTGAGACAGAAGAAAGAGTGATTCTGCTGTCAGGGAATGAGGTGTGCTTGCCTTGTCTTCAAAGATGCGCGCGGCAAAAAGGGTGCCAGCGGTAAGCAGGGTGATTACGGTGACTGGCAGTGGCGCCTGGTGGGCTGCAGTTCCGATGACTATGCAGAACCCGGCGATGACAAGGCATGAAATGGCAGGCACGCTGCTGAACCCGTCGGCGATGACTGCGTGTGCGGCGCCGAGGCCGACAGCCGCACACGCAAAGACCCAAGCAGTTGCAGAGAGGGCTTTACGTGCCACTTCGTCTCGATTTCTGCATGTGGTGACCGCCTAATCGAACCCAAATAACGGTACTACGAGTGGGCTTCATGGGAGGGGAACCTGTATCTCAGTGCCAGAAAGATAGTCTGAAGTCACATGACCACCGTTGCTCCCACCGTCACGGTCGTTGTACCAGGCGCTCATCTCATGGCAGAACTGCTTGGTCAGCGCGATGAACTACTGCGCCGTGTTGAAGATGCCTTTCCTGATGTCGCTGTTGTGGTGCGGGGAAACGAGATTGGGTGTTCCGGGCCACGAGCGCATCAAGTGGGCAGACTCTTCGAAGAGATGGTTCTTCTTCTCCAAAGTGGTGAGCGGCTTGACCAGTCGGTGATGGATCGCAGCATTGTGATGGTGCGTGCCGAACAAAGGCCGAGCAGCGTGTTGACGGATGACATCTTGAAGGGCTCGCGCGGACGCATGGTGCGACCAAAGACAGCTGGTCAAAAAAGGTATGTCGATGCAATTCGGGAGAACACCATTACTTTCGGTGTGGGACCAGCGGGAACAGGAAAGAGTTGGTTGGCAGTGGCGATGGCCGTGCAAGCGCTTCATGCTCGGCAAGTTCAGCGCATTGTTCTCACCCGACCTGCCGTAGAAGCTGGCGAACGTCTGGGGTTCTTGCCCGGTGACCTGATGGCAAAGATCGATCCATATCTTCGACCCCTATATGACGCGCTATATGACATGATGGATCCGGATGCAGCAGTCAAATTGATCGAACGTCAAACCATTGAAGTGGCGCCCCTTGCCTTTATGCGGGGTAGAACACTGAATAACTCATTCATCATTCTTGACGAAGCGCAAAACACAACTCCCGAACAAATGAAGATGCTCTTGACCCGAGTCGGATTCGGATCAAAGGTTGTGATTACAGGAGACGTGTCGCAAATCGATGTCCCTGACGGTCGTAGTGGATTAGTCGGTTTGGAAAAAAAATTAGGTCACATAGATTCTTTGCAGTTTGTGTATCTTGACGGATCTGACGTAGTTCGTCATCGCATCGTTGCGGACATCGTTGCCGCATACGAACGTTTTACCAATGCCGAGGCACGTCGTAATTCGGCGCGCAAGGCGGCCCGTGATGACTGATTCACGGCCAAGACTGCACATGCCACGTCGCGCAGGTGGAGACGGCGTTCCTGAAATTTTCTGTTCCGATGAACAATCGGGAACTTCTGTTGATTTGGCGAGATGGCGTCAATTGGCCGTCGCCACTCTTTTGCATGAAGGAGTTCACGGTGCCTGCGAGTTATCAGTTTTTTTTGTAGACGAAGCGACAATGGCTGATCTGAACAGTGAACACATGGGCAAAGTGGGACCAACAGATGTGTTGGCGTTTCCGCTTGATGCTGTGGACAGTGCTGAACCCCCTGGCCCTGGAGCGTTGACGCGTGGACCCGCCAGACCTCAGCCGGATAACGATGATGTTCCAACATTGTTGGGTGACGTCATTATTTGTCCTCTGGTGGCCGAACGTCAGGCATCTAGTCATGCTGGAACTATGGATGATGAAGTGGCGCTATTGCTGGTCCACGGGATTCTCCATGTTCTTGGGTTTGACCATCACGATGAAGAAACGACAACAGTGATGCGTGATCATGAGTTGGCAATCTTGACAAAACACCATTGGGCAGGCCCCGCACCTGTGGCCTTTAGACAGGAACAAGACGAATGATTGCTGCATCCCCAAATACTGCTGACTGGTGGATGCTCGTCGGCATTCTCGTTCTGTTGTTGTTCCTTATTGTCCTGTCAATAGCTGAGATGGGTTTATCCCGTGTTTCCAAACCGAAGGCACAAGCACTTGCTGATTCAGGCGCACATGGTGGGTCAGCACTTTTGGGGCTGGTGACGCACCCCGAACGTTGGGTGAATCCGCTTCTACTCTCCGTCAATGTTTGCCAAACAGTGCAAGCAACGTTGACCGGAGTCGTGGCAGGTCGTCTGTTCGGCCCGACCGGAGTGGCGATTGGTGTCATCTTGAACGTCGTCGTGTTTTTTGTATTTGCAGAAGCCGTTCCAAAAACCTATGCAATTCTTCACTCAGACAGAGCTGCATTGTCGACGTCGCGTTTTGTTGCTCTATTGGTCGGTTTCTACCCTTTAACAAAGATTTCCCAAGCCTTAATTGGTTTGACAAATGTTGTCGTAAAAGGAAAAGGATTAGAGCAAGGTCCTTTTATTGGAGAGCAAGAATTCCTCGGCATGGTGGAAGCCGCTGTTGAAGATGAAATCATTGAGCACGAAGAGCGTGCGTTGATTGAATCCATAATCGAATTCGGTGACACCATTGTTCGTGAAATTATGCGCCCTCGTCCCGACATCGTCAGTGTTGATTCTGGTGAAACGTTAGATATGGCCCTTGATGAAGCTTTCGAACACGGTGTCAGTCGGCTTCCCGTCATGCGTAATGACGAAGAAGACAATGAAGACGTTCTGGGAATTGTGTATGCAAAGGACATCATGAAGGCCATACGCGCAGGACTCGGAGCTGAACCTGTTGATTCCCTTGTGCGCACAGCTGTAGTTATTCCAGAAAATAAACCGGTAGCGAAACTAATGCGAGAAATGCAACGCGATCATTTTCACATGGCCATCGTGGCTGATGAGTACGGCAGTATCACTGGATTAGTCACTCTTGAAGATTGTCTCGAAGAATTGGTCGGCGAGATTGTGGATGAGCACGATGATGAAGTTCCTGATGTTCGAAATTTGCCCAACGGCGAATCCTTAGTCGATGCTGGTATGTCGATCGAAGATTTCAACGAGCATTTCGATGTGGACCTGCCGGATGCGGAGTTCGACACCGTTGGTGGATTCCTGTTCGGAGTTCTCGAGCATGTCCCGGTGGTGGGCGAAACCTTAGAGATTGATGGATGGCGATTCGTTGTCGAGGCTCTCGAAGGGCGTCGTATCACTGAAGTTCGCCTGATGCCGACTATTGGTATTGAGTAACGCAACTGGCCAGTAACTTCTGTAACTTGGCGAAATGGAAGTTTCACTAAAAGGCAAAGTCGCACTCGTTACGGGTGCATCTCGGGGAATTGGTCTTGCAATCGCTAAAACGTTCGCAGAATCAGGCGCAAGCGTGATGATGGTGTCTCGAAAAATTGATGAGTCCGCCATGGACGGTATTGATGGGGAAGTGGCCATTCGGCCAGCAAATGTTGGAGACCCAACTGCTGCCACCGATGTCGTGCGTGAAACCATTGCAAGGTTCGGACGTCTAGACATATTGGTGAACAACGCCGCAACGAATCCGTATTACGGACCAACAATGGGTGTTGACGAAGGACGTTACGACAAGACGTTCCAGATCAACTTGAAGGCCCCACTGCAGTGGACGCAGGCTGCGTACGAAGCCTCGTTCAAAGAAAACCCTGGTGTCATTATCAATATTGCTTCTGTAGGCGGTTTACGCACAGATGGTGGTGGTCTTGGCGTGTACAACTTGACCAAAGCTGCGTTGATTCATTTCACTCGCCAGTTGGCGAGTGAAATTGGTCCAAACAGAGTTATTGGAATTGCACCCGGATTAGTCAAAACTGACTTCGCTGGTTTCTTGGTTGAAAACTTTGGAGACAAGATTGCTGCAACAGTTCCGTTGAAGCGCTTGGGCGAGCCAGAAGACATTGCAAACTTGGCAACGTTCCTGGCGTCTGATTCTGCAAGTTGGATTACCGGCGAGACATACGTCATCGATGGTGGTGCAGGACTCGGCACGTCAAACGCTGGCTAAGACGTCTACAGACGCTCAATCAGTATTGAGCGCTGTGGTTTACCTAGGGCAGTTCGTGGAATCTCAGTAACGAAATGTATTTGTTGTGGTGCGCAATGCGCAGGCAACGTCTGTTTCACATGTTCTCGTACCGCTTGTAGAGAAATTAGTTCTGCATCCGTGGTGACAATCCAAGCATGAACAGCGTGACCCCATTCAGGGTCTGAGACGCCCCCGACGCAGAGGTCCGTAATTGATGGGAAGGTGCGCAATGCGTCTTCAACGGTCTCTGGCCAGACATTCTCGCCGCCGGTAATGATGAGGTCGCCTTCGCGGCCTTCAATGCTCAAAAGCCCACCTTCGGAAAGGGTTCCTCTGTCTCCGGTGCAGAACCAACCGTCGCTGTCAATGGGGACCGAGCCATCACGGTACGCACGCAACAACATTGGAGCGCGCACGTACACAAGCGATTCTCGTATCTCCAACTCAACGCCACGAAGAGTTTTGCCGTTGTATACGACCCCGCTGCCGGTTTCCGTTAGTCCGTACGTGGTGATGCAATTTGGTGGTAATTGTGACGACTGGCGAGAACCGCCCAAGATGATTGCACGAAACAATGTGGGATCGATTCTTTGAAGTGCTGTTGAAACCAATGACACGAGAGTCGCACCGTTCTGTGCAGCTTCTACACACGTGTCCGGAGAGAAGTTCGGTACGGCAATAAGTGACGTTCCCATGATGAGAGAACGCGTGATGACGGAAAGTCCACCAACATGCGACGGTGGGAGACATGCAAGCCACGTGTCACGCAAAGTGACATTCAGATACTCAGTGGTGGCTCGTGCACTTGCCTCGACAGCCGACATTGTCAAGATCGCTGCTTTTGGCACACCGGAAGTTCCACTAGTTGCCACAACGATGGCATCACCTGGTTCCACTGGTTGACCATCAAGGTGCGTGTCTCCCTCTGACGTTGCAATGATTGTTGGCTTGACTACGTCGAGAAGGTGTTGTCGTGCCGGCAGAGGAAGACGTTGGTCGAGAGGAAAAACCGCATCATTGTTGTCCCAAGCCCGCGAGAGTCGGTCAACAAAGAGCTGGCTGTTTGCCATGTCAAGACATACCAACTCGTTCACGCATCCAGCGTACGACTCGTGCGACACTAGAGACATGACTTCGCCCATAAACCCCTCAACCCTCGGATGGAAGAAATGGATAATCGGTGCTAGGCCTCGTACATTGCCAGCAGCGATTGTGCCTGTTCTCGTGGGAGTTGCGTGTGCAAGTGGGGCAGCGATGCCCGTTTGGTGGCGAGGCGTACTAGCAGGCGTTGTCAGTCTTGCGTTACAAGTGGGCGTCAATTACGCCAATGATTATTCAGATGGGGTGAAGGGGACTGATGCCGTTCGCGTTGGTCCATTACGCCTGGTTGGCTCCGGCGCTGCAACGGCCACCCATGTTAAACAGGCCGCTTTTCTCATGTTTGGTATCGCAGCGTGTGCTGGACTGGCACTCGCTCTGATGACCACGATGTGGTTGGTGTTGGTTGGAGCCGCGGCAATTCTCGCCGCCTGGACCTATACAGGGGGACCACGACCGTACGGGTATGCAGGCTGGGGTGAAGTGTTTGTATTTATTTTCTTTGGAGTTGTGGCTACAACGGGGACTGAATTCGTTGTCGCTGAAGAATTCACTATTGCAGGCCTTGTAGCAAGTGTTGCCGTTGGGTGTATCGCATGTTCTCTGCTTGTCATCAATAATCTGCGAGATATTCCCGGTGACACAGTTGCCGAGAAAAATACTCTTGCGGTCAAGTTAGGCGACGCCAACACTCGCAAGTTTTTTGCTGCGTTAGTGATTCTTGCGGCTCTTTCCATATGTGCCACCGCAACACTGTTGGGGGCCTATGCGCTATTCGGGTTAGTAGGAATCGTGGTGCTTCGACCAGCACTTGAGGCTTTGTCGCGCGGAGCGAAAGGGAAAGATCTGATAATTGTTCTTGGCAATGTTGGTCGTGCGCAATTGGTACTTGGTATTACGTTCGGCGCAGGCATAGCACTGTCAATTGTGGCGTGAAATTATTGAATCCAAAATATGCCCAGTAGTGGCTGGGTCCTCAAGATGGACGGTATGACCGACGCGTGGGACAACCTTTATTTCCACTGATTGAAGAAGTGGCTGCATGTCCTGCGCAATAGTTCTGAATTTGTTATCTAGTTCGCCAACTATGAGATGTACTGGCATGGATAGTTGATGCAGATTCGGCCATTGCGGCTCTTGTGTGCCGGTGCCAGCAAACCTTAAGGAATCTGCAAGACCTTTGGCAGTATTGCGCTTACGGTCGCTTCTTTGATTTGTTTGATCAGATAATCCTGAAAATATGGGAAGTGCTAGCCATTCATCAATAAACGTTGAAGTGCCAACCTTTTCAATGTGGTCGGCTAGTGCATTGTCACTCTGCAGTCGAGCAGACCTTTCAGCCTGTGTGGCTAATCCCGGTGTGCCACTGATGAGAACTAAATGCGAAATCATATGGGGTTGTTGCAGAGCAACATAGAGCGCCATTCGCGCCCCCATGGAATACCCAATCAAAATCCCAGGCTGCATGGCTGCAACAACGTCATCTGCGCTTTGCGAAAGAGAACGTGCGCCGTTGGTGTTGTTGCCGTGACCAGGCGCATCAAGACATACAGGTGTGAATTCTGATTGCATCATTTGCAATACAGGAGTCCACGAGTCTTTTGTCTGAGTAAAACCGTGAAGGAATGTGACGTGTGGAGAGGTCAACGGGTCAACGCTCGTTCTAACACGTTGACAAATACGTCTACGTCTTGGGCTCCGGGAATAAGAAAACGATCGTCGATTACGAAGGATGGTACAGCCGTGATTTCGCGCATAGCTGCACCCTGCAGATCCTCTTGCACAGCATCAAAGCCTTCTTGGGTATCGAGCCATGTTCGCAATGAATCACCGTCAAGATCAACTTCTGTCGCGCATTGAGCAACTACATCTGCATCGCCAACGTTGAGACCATCTGTAAAGTACGCCTTCATGAGTCGTTCCTTAAAAACGCCTTGAGTGATTGCCCCGTGATGTTCAAGCGCCCAATGCAATGCACGGTGAGCAAGAATGGTGTTTGCTCGCAATGCGATGTCCATGTTGAATTCGATATTGTCTGCTGCCGCGACACTTGTCACATGATTCAGAATTTGTTCTGCGCGTTCGCGTCCACCGAACTTCTTGGCGTAGCCCTCTACAACTGGAGTTGGTTGCCCGACAGGGGCTGAAGGGTCTAGTTGGTATGCCTTGAAGACCACTTCAATGGGCTCAGTAATGCCCTTCTGTCGAAGCACTTCTATGGCGTTGTCAAACCGACGCTTTCCTATGAAGCACCAAGGGCATACGACGTCGGACCAGATTTCTACACGCATAGGTGACACGATAGGTGACATGAGTTCTTCTGGTGACACTTCAGCCACATTTTGTGCAACCTTGGTCGACGAATGGGTGCGTCAAGGAGTACGTCACGCAGTGGTCGCTCCCGGGAGTCGCAGCACTCCTTTGGCTGTTGCTCTGGCACAGAGTGAAGCCATTGAGGTGCATGTCTTTCACGACGAACGCAGTGCTTCCTTTGCTGCTTTGGGAATAGGCACGGCGTCTGGGTTCCCTGCGGTATTGCTCTGTACATCCGGGACTGCGGCCACTCATTTTCATGGTGCGGTAGTAGAGGCACATCAGAGTGATGTCCCCATGATTGTGTGCACAGCTGATCGTCCGCCAGAGTTGCGTGATGTCGGTGCTGCGCAAACGATTGACCAAACACATTTGTTTGGTTCTGCAGTTCGGTGGTTTCATGACCCGGGAGTTCCCTCACGTGACGCCGCATCTACTTGGCGCTCCATAGCTGCTCGCACCGTGCAGGTAGCTGTAGGGGTTCGGCCTGGACCTGTGCATCTGAATCTTCCTTTCCGCGAACCACTCACTGGTGAAGTGATTGACATGCCGCCATCTCGAGAGAAGAAGTGGTCAGACATCATCCGACTCGGAGCCGCTGAAAATCAGGATGTAGCGGAAATTGTCGATGCCATTAGTGGTCGTCGTGGAATCATCATTGCGGGACGTGGTGCTAGTCGCGATGTGTTGTCGTTGGCTGAGTCCCTGGGATGGCCTATTTTGGCTGATGCCGTTAGCGGTGTTCGTGAGCAGAACAGTTCGGTGATTATCGGGTTTGATGCAATTTTGCGGTCCGAGGTGTTTGCGATGTCTCATATTCCAGAAGTGGTGTTGCGCATCGGCGCTCCTCCCGCTTCTAAAGTTCTCGCTCAGTGGGTGGCGAAAAGTGATTGTCGAGTAATTCAGCTGCGTGCTTCTGAAATGGTGACTGATCCTGATCACAAGGTTGAGAAAACGATTATCGGGGACGTCGCAATAGCAACACGGGTGCTCGCCTCTGCTGTAACTTCCTGCGACAAGGGATGGATCGCCGACTGGGCAGATGCTGAAGTACGGGCACAGGAAGCGATCTCTGTTTGGACTTCTGAGAACTTCAGTGAACCGTCCGCTGCACGAACAGTGACATTTGCAATGAGCGTTGGGTCTCATTTAGTCGTTTCGTCGTCTATGCCGATACGAGACGTGGAATGGTTTGGCACTACAACGTCTGGCGTAACTGTGCACTCCAATCGGGGCACGAATGGTATTGACGGTGTGATTAGTACTGCTGTGGGTGTTGCTCTGGCAACAAAAGCGCGCGTAACGGTTCTCATCGGAGACGTTGCGTGTCTCCATGATTCAAATGGTTTGTGGGCATTGAGTCGGCGTAATGTTGATGTCACAATTGTTGTCATTAATAACGATGGTGGAAGTATTTTTTCTTTTCTTCCACAAGCCCAAATCGTCAGCAATTCAGACTTTGAACTTCTGTATGGAACTCCACACGGAGCATCCTTTGAACACTTGGCTGCGACCCACGGCATCACCTATGAGCGTGCGACCACTGTTACAGAACTTGAGACAAATCTGCAACGCGGTGGTACACGACTCATTGAGGTTCCGTGTGATCGATTTATCAATGTTTCCCAACATGAGGCTTTGCAATCAGCGGTAGTTGCTGCAGTGGAGGCTAGGGCCTAACAATTGCTGAGAGCATGGCCTGAAACTTGGCTTGCGTCTCTGCCAATTCTGCGTACGGGTCACTGTCTGCAACAATTCCGCCTCCCGCAAAGAGGCGAGCAATGCGATTGTCAGCAGACATCTCGGCGCATCGGATAGTTACGGCGAAAATTCCATCGCCGTGTGCATCCATATATCCCACGGCGCCTCCGTAGTAACCGCGATTGACTCCTTCTACTTTTTCAATAAAGGTAAGGGCCTCAGCAGAAGGATGACCGCCCAGTGCCGGCGTTGGACACAGTGCGCGTACAAGAGAAAAGACATGTGACGAAGGGTCCGTTAGTGCGCCTTCGATTGCAGTGCCAAGGTGCTGAACGTTTGCGACCGTAACTACCGATGGTTCAGATTCCCAATCAAGATACGAACAAAAGGGCAACAGCGTGTCGTGCACCATGTCGATGACGATTCTGTGTTCGATTTGGTTCTTGGTACTCGCTACCAATTCTTCGGCGAGACGTGTGTCGGTCTCTTGGTCTCCCGTGCGTGGCGCTGTGCCTGCCAACGGATGGCTGCGGACCGTTGATCCATGTACAGATACCAATAGTTCTGGAGATGCTCCAATGATGTTGTTCACGCAATAGCGGTAACTGGAACCAAAGGATGCTCGAAGCCGAAGCAATATGGCGTGGACATCAATGGGGTCATCAGCATGTACTTCAATGTCTCGGGCAATAACAGCTTTCTGAATGACACCCGCTCGCACTGCATCTCGCGCCTGTACGACAGCATCGAGATAATGACCGACAGCGGTTTTAGGCGCGACTCGATACGAATTGCTGTGCGGACGCGGTGGATGCGCAGTAATAGCTGTGGTGATTGCAATTTCGAGTTTGTCGTCTGTGAGATCGTCTTCTGATTCCCCAATCAGGGTGACTGTTGGGACGTGGTTTTCGGTCTTGTGAAACACGATACGAGGCAAAATGAATTCGGCTGGTTGCGATGGAGAGAAGGGGACGAGTGAGAAGAGAATCGGACCACTATCGGCAAGCGTGGAATCTGATAATCGGCTAGGTGTCAGCGATTGTAAGAACGTCATGGCTTCGCGCTCTGAGACAGTCTGAAGAGGATCACGTCCGGCAACACCGACACCATCACGGACGAAAAGGTAACCGTCTCCGCGACACACTGTGTTCAAGTCAAAATGGTCGGTCAGTATTGCGGTGCGAAATATCATGAGTAGCTACGTGTGCCAACCATCAGTTGAGTGAGCCCGCCAGACAACTGTGTATGTACTGCATCAGCAAAACCTGCTCGTTGAAGTTGAGCCACCAGAACAGAGCGGTCTGGAAGGTAGGCAACACTGCGCGGGAGGTAACGGTAAGCAGCTGCGTCGCTTAGGAGAGCTCCGATACGCGGTACGACCTTGCCAAAGTAGATGTTGTTGCCGAAGCGCACTAACCGATTATGTGGCACGCCGACATCAAGAAGAGCAATGCGACCGCCTGGACGAATAACTCGGGCGCACTCTGTGAAGAAGGTTTCTAGATCCACCAAGTTGCGCAACGCAAAACCACAAATAATTCCGTCTACCGATTCAGAAGGCATTGGGAGGCGCAGAATGTCTGCCTGGGCGCGCGGTGCATTGCTGCGGTCGTTCGACAACATGCCAAAAGACAGATCAATTGATATTGGACGAAGTTGTGCGCGACGCAAATCTATGCAGAGGTCTCCGGTGCCCGCTGCTAGGTCAAGCACGGTTGAGTTTGGGGGCAATGCAAGATCACGTACTGCTCGGCGTCTCCAACGAGTGTCTAAGCGAAACGTCATGATGCGATTGACAAGGTCATATCGCGGTGCAATTGCGTCGAACATCTTGCGAACCATCTGAGACTTGTCTTCGCCCTGAGGCAAAGAGGAGGTGTCCCAGGAGGACGGCGTCTGAGGTTCTGATGGCTTCACAGTGCAAGGCTATGGGCGGTGAGGGACGTCACCCAAGCACGACTCGCCGATTTTGGTCACGGCACAGCAGAATGGACTATCACTGAGTCCACAGGGAGGACCCCTCATGATTGATTTCACCCTTGCCCCCGAGCATGAAGAGATTCGTAACCGCGTGCGTGACTTTGTTGACAATGTCATTAAGCCAGCCATGGAGCCGTTCGGTCATCGTGATGACATGGAGCCGGAAAAGCACAGCGAGTATGTCCGCGAATTAATCATCCTTCGAAAGAAAGCGATGGAAGCAGGACTGTGGCTTCCTCATATGCCTACGGAGTGGGGTGGCATGGGGCTCGGACACGTTGCTCTTGCAATGGTGCAGGCTGAAGCGGCAAAAACCCGCGTTGGGCCATGGGTCTTCAACTGTTCAGCTCCAGACGAAGGGAATATGCATACGTTGCTTCATTGGGCTACCGATGAGCAGAAAGACAAATACCTGAAGCCTCTTCTTAATGGTGTGTCATCGTCGTGTTTCGCAATGACTGAACCTGAAGTGGCCGGATCTGATCCGACTTTGATTCGTACAAATGGAATCAAAGACGGCGATGAATGGATCCTTAATGGCCATAAGTGGTTTATCTCAGGTGCACGCCGTGCAAAGTTTGCAATTCTGGTCGCTCGCACTGAGATGGATGTTCCACCTGGGTCACGTGGAGCAAATACTGCCTTCATCATTGATCTTCCATCCAAGGGCTGGAACGACGTTCGTGAAATTGAAACTATGCATGGCGCAACTGGTCACTCAGAGATCGTTATCGATGATCTACGTGTACATGACTCCCAGATTCTTGGAGGCAGAGGAAATGGTCACCGTCTTGGTCAGTATCGTCTCGGGCCAGCACGCTTGGCTCATTGCATGCGATGGGTTGCTCAAGCCGAAACAGCTCTCGACATGATGGTTGCGCGTTCGCTTGATCGGTACTCACACGGTTCTCTCCTTGCGGAAAAACAAGGTGTTCAATGGCTTATTGCAGACTCTGCAATGGAGATCTACCAGTGCAAGTTGATGATTCTTCACGCTGCATCAAAGATTGATGCAGGCGAGGATTTCCGTCAGGAAGTATCAATGTCGAAACATTTTGTTGCGAACAGCCTGAACCGAATTATCGACAGAGCTATTCAAGTTCACGGAGCGCTCGGTTATTCAACAGACACTCCGTTGGCAGGCATGATGCAGAATGCACGTTGGGCGCGATTTGCTGATGGTGCAGATGAAATTCATCAAATGCGTATCGCTGAAATCACTATTAAGTCATACACAGATACGGGAAGCACTCGCGGTGCAACCGGCAACTTGCCGCTCTAGTTTGCGGCATCAATAGCGATCTGTTTGGCCCATCGGTAGTCGGCTTTGCCGGCTGGAGACCTGACGACTGTTTCTACAAACACAAACTGTTTCGGCAGCTTGAACCGAGCGATGTATTTCTGAGCCACTTCTAATAGCGATGCCTCGGTTGTGCTTGCACCGGCTTTAAGCCGCACAACTGCAACGACTTCATTTCCCCATCGCTCGCTCGGTCGTCCTGTGACGACACAGTCATACACATCGGGGTGTGCTTTGACTGCTGCTTCTACTTCTTCTGCGAAAATCTTTTCTCCGCCTGAGTTGATTGTGACAGAGTCGCGTCCGTGTACTTCGATCATCATGTCAGCCGTTAGTCGCGCTCTGTCGCCAGGCACCACATATCGAACCCCATCTACGATGGGGTATGTCTTCTTCGTTTTTATTTCGTCGTCGAGATATCCAAGTGCAAGTCGGCCGCTCTTTGCAAGCCAACCAAGACCTTCGTGTCCTGCCTGCAACTCGCTGGTGAGGTCTTCAGACAAAATGTGATTCTGTGGCGCCATGGGAAAACTGCCAGTTGTTGAACTGTCTCCGCTTGCAACTTGAGATAATTGCCCGCCTGCCTCAGATGATCCGAGTCCATCGACCAACATGACCGACGGCAAATATTGATGGAATTCAACCTTGAGATGAGCAGACAATGGTGCCCCGCCAGACAAGATGGAGAGAAGCGAAGACAAGTCGCGTTTCGAAGTAGCGAGGCCATCAAGCAGCGGTCGAGCAAAGGCGTCTCCCACAATCAGCAGGAAGTTGGCCTTCTCTTTTTCGATGAGCCCCCAGATGTCATCGGCGTCGAGTCGATCTGGTTGTGATTGAACGATGATGGTGCCACCGGCAAGCCATGTACGCATCGCAATCCAATGACCTGCTCCGTGCATGAACGGTGGGCTAGGGAGTGCACGAAAGTTTCCCGCTGCTTCAGTAACGAACTCCTCGATGGTGCGCGAGGTCTTTGAGCCACCAAAGCATTCAACGACAGCGTCGGCATTACGCCATAAGACGCCTTTGGGCATGCCCGTTGTGCCTCCTGTGTAGAGAATGTAGAGATCGTCGCCGTGGTATCCACCTGAAGGTTTGTCAGTAGACGAACCACTGAGTGCCTCTTCGTACCAAACCGCTCCGTCCATCAATGGATTACCTGATGCGTCCGGTACCTGCAAAATGACGCGCAGGTTCGGCAGTTCAGCGCGGATTTCTTCGAGTAATGGTGCAAAGCGGGAATGAATGACACAGGCCGCAGCATTTGAGTCTTGTAACAAGTACTGCAATTCTTCAGCAACGTAGCGGTAGTTGACATTGAATGGTGCTATTCGAGCCTTAAAAGCACCGAGCATTGTCTCTAGGTATTCGTTGCCATTGTGCAAATAAATTGCAACGTGGTCTTGTCCAGATTCCCAGCCGTTCAATTCGTCTCGTACGGTTTTGCATCCGAGGCCTTGTGAGCCAAAGTAGTTGGCTAATTGACGTGTACGTGTCGTTACGTCTGACCAGGTGAGGCGCTTGTCACGAAAGATGATGCATTCATCATCTGGCCGAGTGGCGGCGATTGCTTCATGAATTTCTGCGATGCCGATGAAGGCTGGTGGGAATTGCGACATTGTTGAACGATAACCTCATGACATAAGGAGGGACTATGTCGAACGATTCCCATTCACCAATATTTGGAGTCTTCATTCCGCAGGGATGGAAGATGGAGCTTGCTGGCATCTCAGGTGCTGCCGAGCAATGGAAGACGGCTGTCGACATTGCTGTACTTGCTGAGAATCTTGGATACGACTCGATTTGGGTGTACGACCATTTTCATAACGTTCCGAAACCAGCGCAAGAAGCCGTGTTTGAATGTTGGACAACGATCGCAGCCATTAGTCAACTGACATCGCGAATTCGTCTCGGGCAGATGGTGGGATGTAATAGTTATCGCAATCCTGGATTGTTGGCGAAAATCACTTCGACAGTTGACGTGATTTCTGGTGGACGACTGGATTGGGGAATTGGTGCAGGCTGGTACGAAAGCGAATACAAGGGCTATGGCTTTGAGTTTGCAAAACCATCAGACCGTATTGGGATGTTGCGTGAGACGGTTGAAATTGTGAAGTCCATGTGGACTCAAGAAGAAACCACGTACGACGGCAAGTATTACAAATTGCAACGAGCAAACTGTGATCCGAAGCCTTTGCAAAAGCCGAATCCTCCTGTGTGGATTGGTGGCGGTGGCGAGCAACTCACCTTGCGAGTGGTTGCTGAACATGCCGATGTCGCAAACTTTGGAAGCTCTGTTGATGAGTTCATCAAGAAGCGCGCCATTTTGCAAAAACACTGCACCGTTGTAGGTCGCGATGAAGATTCAATCCGTAAAACAATCTCGAGCGAAGTGTTTATTCGCGAAACAGAAGAAGAGATAGTACAAGCAGGCAGTTTGAATGTGTGGGGCAAAGATGCAGCCGAATGGCGCAATGAAGCGCTTGTAGGTACCCCAGACCAGGTCAGTGAAAAGATTCAGCGTTATCTTGATGCTGGTTGCACAGGATTCGTCCCATGGTGCTCTGACTATCCGTCGACAGAGACCCTTGAACTGTTTGCTAAAAAGGTCATACCCAACTTTCGTTGAGTTGAACTCACATTAGAAGAAGTATTGAAAGATAACTTCTGCGACGCATGAGGGCTTCGCGGCATCTTTGCATTCAAACGTTGTCTCGAGAGTGACTCGCGCGCCACCAGGCGTGTCATCGACTGCGAGCACTTTGATTCCAGCGCGCAATTCAGCGCCAACTGGAACTGGTGATACGAAGCGGACTTTATTCGCGCCGTAGTTGACTCCCATAGATATTCCGCCAACAGAGAAAATCTCAGGGAGAAAAACCGGACCGAGCGACAACGTGAGGTATCCGTGAGCAATGGGGCCTCCGAATGGTCCGGCTTTTGCCTTTTCAACATCAATGTGAATCCACTGATGATCGCCCGTTGCTTCTGCAAATTGGTTGACTCGCTCTTGCGAGATAGTCAGGTACTCGGAATAACCGAGATGTTCGCCGATAAGACCCTTGAGGGCGTCGATTGATTCAATATGTCGTGGTGCCATGGTCAAAGTGTTGCACACCTGAGTGCAGCGGGCTTAACGCAGCCATGTGCGGGCGTACGAACGACTCATCGGGTGTAGTAGGAGCACAACGAGGGCAGCTTCGAACATGAATCCGACGAGGTCGCCACCTGTGATGCGATCGGCCAACGAAATGGAATAACCGAGGTTCTGTTGGTGGATTGAAATGATGAATCTGGCCAACAGTGGACTAAACGAGGCAGCAATTCCGATGTACCAGCCAAGCAGCTTTCCATTAGCCATGAGAAAGCCGCTACCGAAGAAGGCGAGACATGACGCTAAACCGATGATTCCGGTAACTGGGCTAATAACGCGCAAGAAACCGAACTCATTTGATTTGTCGAGAAAGCCCAGTGTTGCGAATACGCCGTCGAGGTAGAGCAGCCACGTTGCGATCCCGAGAGTCTGTGGATGCATTCTGTCAAACCACTTGCGTTTATCTATGTCGGAAAATGCATTATGAAACACCCTGACAGTGTGTCAGGCGCGGAACCGAAACAAGGTAATGGCCGTCAAAGGAGGGGGTAAAAACCTGCTACTAATACATACATGCCTGATTTTTTAACTACTTTTGCCCAGACCCAGCCACATAAGCCTGCGGTGATTGACCATCGGCCAGGTCAAGAGCCACTTGTGATTACTTGGGCCGAGTTAAATGACAAAGCCAACCGACTTGCTCATGTGCTTATGGCACTTGGGGTTCGCGCACCAGATTCGAAGGTGGTGTGGTGTGGTCAAAACTCAATTGGCATTGTGATCATGATGAACGCTGCGCGCAAGCTTGGTGTCACGGCAGTCCCTCTCAATTACCGCCTATCAGACGACGAGACTGCATACGTGACAGACCATAGCGATGCTTCTGTTGTGTATGTTGATGCCGAATTTGCTTCAACTTTTGAACGCGTTCGCACCAGTATTCCTAAGGTTGAGACAGTTCTCGTTTTCGATGGACCAGCACTCGCCGGGATGGAATCGGCCGATGAATTGATGGCAGCAGCATCGGCTGCAGAGCCAGATATTCCTGAAGATCAAGAGCCCGGCGCAACGATGATCTACACATCAGGAACCACCGGTAAACCAAAAGGTGCCTACAGACGTGCGTCTGCAGGACGCGAACAAGGTGTCGCATTGCTCGTTCATATTGGATATTCACCTGACGATATTTATTTAACGACGGGGCCTTTGTACCACAGTGGACCAGGGGGATTTTTGGCAACAGGACTGGCTATGGGTCAAACAGCTGTAGTTCAGCGAAAATTTGACCCTGAAGATTGGCTGCGGTTGGTTGATACATACAAGGTGACTTCAACCTTTTCGGCACCGACACCAATCCGAATGGTGTGCAACCTTCCTGACGATGTAAAACAAAAATACGACGTGTCGTCCATGCGTCGAATGATCGCAAATGCAGCACCGTGGAGTTTTACTTTAAAGCAGATGTATCTCGAATATTTTCCAGCCATTTCGTTATTCGAGGTGTATGGCAGTACAGAGTTGGGGGTCAACTGTGTACTGAAGCCTGAGGATCAATTGCGCAAACCCGGTTCCTGCGGACAGCCATCTCCGATGGTCGAAATCAAATTATTTGACGATGATGGAAACGAAGTACTTGGCACGGGTCCAACCAATACGGGAGAGTTGTTCGTTAAAAGCCCGTCCGTTTTTAATGACTATTACAAGCAGCACGATAAGTTTTTGGCCGACCAAAGGCAGGGGTATCAGACTGTGGGGGACATCGCATATCGAGACGATGAGGGCTTCTATTACATCTGTGATCGAAAAAAGGACATGGTTATCTCTGGAGGGATGAACGTGTATCCAGCTGAAATCGAGGGAGTCTTAGAAAACCATCCGGATATTTACGAAGCTGCAGTCTTTGGTATTCCTAGCGAGGAGTGGGGTGAATTGGTTCACGCTGTTGTTGTGAAACGACCCGGAGCGACTCTGAGCGAGGCAGATGTATCGGCACATGCCCGCACGCACTTGGCCAGTTACAAGGTTCCACGATCAATGTCATGGATGGATGAACTTCCTAAGACTGGTTCGGGAAAAATTTTGAAGCGTGAGTTGCGTGCGCCATTTTGGGAAGGGCGCGACTCAAAAGTTTGAGTAAGTTCAGATTTTTTCACGCAAAGAGCATTTTGTTACTACTCTGTAAGTGTGCGTAGCGGATTTGTAACCTTTGTTGGTCGACCCAACGTGGGAAAGTCGACTCTCGTGAATGCAATGTGCGGGGTCAAGATCTCTATTGTTTCGAACAAGCCACAAACCACTCGCACTCGGATACGCGGTATTCATCATGCCCCTGATTCGCAAGTTGTCTTTGTCGATACCCCAGGAATTCATAAGCCGGTGACCTTGCTTGGTGAAAAAGTGAATGCCACTGCGCTAGAGAGCGCGAAGGATGTTGATGTTGTGTGTCTATTAGTCGATGCCACGAAGCCTTTCGGTCGTGGTGATCAGTGGGTAGCAGATCACATTGATATTGCTAACGCTTTTGTAATCGTGAACAAGACTGACAAAGCAACGAGAGAACAAGTCATCGCGCAGTTACATGCTGTTTCGTCTTTAGGTGCTGCTGAATACTTTCCGGTGTCAGCGCGTACGGGCGAGGGAGTTCCTGAACTTCTTGCAGCGCTTAAGGCACTGATGCCTGAAGGACCTGCGTACTACCCCGAAGACATGGTCACAGACACTGAAGACGCACAGTGGATTGCTGAGTTGGTTCGTGAACAATTGCTAGCTGTATTGAAAGATGAGTTGCCGTATTCGGTCGCCACGAAAGTTACAGAGTGGGAATGGCCACGGGTGCGATGCGAGATCTATGTAGAGCGTGAGAGCCAAAAAGGCATGGTCATTGGTAAAGGCGGAGAACTACTGAAACAAGTAGGAATCGCCGTTCGTGCTCAAATGCCGGAAGGCGCCTTTATTGAACTTCATGTGGTTGTCGATAAGGACTGGCAGCAACACGCTGATCGGCTGGAAAGATTCGGCTACTAATTAGTCCTGTTGCGCAGCGGTGATGTCGCGCAGGAACTGTTCAATTTCGGCCCGATCACGAGTGCGTGTCATTGGCGGTAAGGCAGCAATGAGGGTTCTCCAGTAGCCAGCAGTTGCTAAGCGACGATCGAGCACCGCAACGACACCTTTGTCATCTGCGGTGCGTATGAGGCGACCAGCAGCCTGGGCAAGAGAGGTGGCTGCGATTGGCAGGTCGATTTGACCGAACGCGGTATCTCGACCAACAGCTTCACGACGTGCCTCAAGTAGCGGGTCGTCAGGGCGTGGGAATGGCAACTTGTCGAGGACGACTAGTGACAAGGTTCGGCCAGGAAGATCAATGCCTTGAAAAAATGCTTGCGAGGCAAAGATGCAGGAACTCTCGTCGGCCATGAACATTTCAATGAGTCTCTGTCGCGGATAATCGGCGGGACTGAGAATCGGCACATTGAGACGTTCGCGCATTGCGGCAGTCGCTGCGTGCAGAGCCTTGTTGCTTGTGAAGAGCGCCAAGGTTCGACCACCGGCTGCGGTAATGAGTGCTTCAAGTTCGTCGTGGACGAATTCTGTGAAGTTCGGAGCATTGCGATCAGGAAAAGTGGGAGAGCAATAGAGACGGGAATTGCGTTCGTAGTCAAATGGGCTCTCAACGGAAAGAATTTCAGTGCCATCAAGTGGCAGACCGACCCGTTCAGGAAGCGACGCGGGAATGGTGGCGCTAGTGAGTACGGCTGCAACATTTCCCCACACGGAACCTGCCATCACTTCGCCCACGTGAAGTGGACTGATGCGCAATTGTGGACGATCTGGTGAACCTTCTACGTATGCGACGTAACCCTGAATCGTGCCGAGCGCGATGTCGAGAGCTTCTGCGAGTCGTGTGGCTTGAGTTTGTGCCCTGTAACTCTTTTGTTGAGTTGATTCGTTATCTGTTGTGATGCCGCGCAACGCACCAAGAATTGAGTTGATTTCGATGCGCGCAAGAGCAAGAGGTTCTGTCACTGATGTGGGCATTGGATTGGATAGTCGCTGTCCAGACATGGGAGTCAGTGCCTGGGCGAGACGAACGCCCTGAGTTTCGAGCGCACTAGTAACGGTGGGGTCAGCTATAACTTTTCGCACTGCCGAGGCAAGAGAGGCGAAGCGACCCGAGCCGAGTTGCACGCCCACAGTGTCACTCATGACGGATTCCAACTGGTGAGCTTCGTCAAAGATGACTACCTCGTGTTCGGGAAGGAGTGAACCGCCACTAGCAATATGCAGCCCGTAGATGTGAAGGTTGACAACGATGACATCGGCTGCCGCTGCTGCATCGCGCGCCTTCTCGGCAAAGCAATCATTGCCCACCGGGCATTTTTGCTTTCCTGGACACTCGTCACTACTTACTGAGACCGCAATGCGAGCGCGCTCACTAGGAACACGTGGCAGTTCTTCAAAGTCGCCAGTGCGAGTTTTGCCGGCCCACTTGACGATGGTTTCGATTTCGCGTTTGGTAGGACCAGATACCTCTTCGAATTCCAACTGTCCAGCGGTTTCACTGAGTTCGTTGATGCGTTGCCGGCAGACATAGTTGTTACGGCCTTTAATTACAGCCCATGAAAAATCAAGACCAAGGTGTTTCGAAAGAAGAGGCAGGTCATTGCGATTCAGCTGATCTTGTAGCGCTTTTGTTGCAGTGGCAACGACAGTCTTTTTCCCGTTGAGTAGAGCAGGTACGAGATATCCGAGTGATTTCCCCGTTCCGGTTCCGGCTTGGACGATAATTGAACGTCCAGCAGCGAGAGTTTCGGCGATTGCGTACGCCATGTCAATTTGTCCTTGACGCTCTTCGGCGCCTTCGAACGACGATGTGACAGTGCGCAGGGCTTCAATAGAAGCGGTACCAGCAAGTGAGCGACTCATATAGAGACGCCTGTGGCATATGCAGCGAGAGCGAGATCAAGTTCCGCGGCGTCAAAATCAGGCCACGTGCGTTCGGTAAAAAACACCTTGCTACCCGTGATTTGCCACAACATAAAGTTTGAAATTCGAGATTCACCAGAGGTTCGCACCAAAAGATGTACGGCTGGCATGGAGGGGTCGTACAAGTTCTGCGTAATGCTGTCCGCTGTAACAGAGCCATTAGCCATGGCGCGTTGTGATGCTCGAACCAATTCGGCTCGGCTTCCGTAATCAAAAGCCACCGTTACAACAAGACCTGTGTTGTGTTCTGTGTCTGCAATTGCTTTGCGGATGGCCTTTTGAACATAGACGGGTGTTCGAGCGCCAGTTTCGGCAAAGGGGCGCCCAATCCAACGGGTACGCGCATTGTTCTCGTTCATCTCATTGATGCGACCGAATAGCTTGCGGTGGAGAGACAAAATATGGCGTACCTCGGTGCGAGGACGTACCCAGTTTTCCGTTGAGAATCCGAACACCGTGAGCCAGCCAACAGAGCGGTGAGCACATGCCCGAACTACGCCGGCAAGTGCTTCTTCTCCGGCGGTATGGCCGTCTGTGCGCGGGAGTCCCTTGCGGCTAGCCCAACGGCCATTGCCATCCATAATGCAGGCCACGTGGATTGGCTGGGGCGTAGCAGAGACATTCATGGCATCTGCACACTAGTTTCTCCGTGCGTCACATTGCCGTGCAACAGGATTCGAGGCGGGTGCGTGGGAGACTGTTGCGTGCCCCATAGTGTTTCGCCACCATTCCCCGGACTTGATCATGTGGTGGTTTCGGGTGGCACCCCTGCTCAATGGGCTGAGATGTCTACCGCAGAGTGGACCAATCGATTAGACGCTTTGGCTGCAGGCGTGAAGAGCAGTGGAGCGCACTGGGTCACATTGTTGCCACATCACGGGCATGAATTATCTGCAAATGATGCAGTGAATTTTTCTGATGTACTTCTGCAGACTGGCAAGGTGGTGTTGGAAAATGTTGGATACAGCGAGCGGTATGTTTGGCATCGTTCTGCAAAGCAAAGCATCATCGTCGACCCGTCTTCTGATGGACACCGTAGGTTTGCATCGGTAGTCGAATCAATGCGACTACAAGGAATTGATCCGGACAGCATTGATGAAGACGCCCTAACTCATGCACTGCTAGCACCTGCTACGCAAGATGCAGATTTGGTGCTCGTTCTTGGCCCCCCTGATCGCATGCCTGAATCAATGGTGTGGGAATTGGCGTATTGCGAGATTGTTTTTATTGATCTCGATTGGTCTGCTTTTACTGCAAATCATTTAGAACTTGCGATTGACGATTTCAATCGGCGTCATCGGCGCTTTGGTGGGCTCGATTCGTGAGCACGTACCGAGACAACGCTGTGGTATTGGGTTCCCACAAGTTTGGCGAAGCTGATCGAGTTGTCGTGCTGCTGACACAAGAGCACGGCAAAGTTCGTGCCGTAGCAAAAGGAGTGCGTAAAACTAAATCATCAATCGGCGCCCGATTAGAACCGATGAGTCATGTTGATGTGTCTCTCCGATCAGGCAAAGACTTAGACACAGTTTCCGAAGTGCGACTTTTGCACACTCATTCTGCGCTTCGCACTGATTTTGATCGACTTAATCAAGGGCTGTCGATGTTGGAGGCAATCAATAAGTTGACGCCCGACAGAGAGCCTGTGCCGCATTTGTATGAAGTGTTGTCTCGGGCTTTACATGCTCTCAACGAAAGGCATTCCCCACTGATGTTGGGTGCCTTTTATTGGCGTCTTTTGACGATTGAAGGCCATGGTCCCCAGATTGACTCATGTGTTCGTTGTGGGGAGACCGGCAATATTGTGGCCTTTGATGTGTTGGAAGGTGGTGGACACTGTGCTGCGTGTCGGTCTGGCGTTCCCATATCGTCGCAGGCGTTAGATATTTTGCGAATGGTCCTCGGCGGTCGGATGAATGAAGCGCTTGCATTGGCAGAGTCTCCCGCGGTGCATGAAGTCAGTCAATTGGCGATGGAAGCAATGGAATCTCATCTTGAACGACGACTACGAAGCCTCGGAGTGTTCGACCGCCACTTGTAGGCTAAGAGGCTATGCCAGCAAAAGATCTTGATCAGATTGTCAATCTGTGTAAGCGCCGGGGATTCGTTTTTCCTAGTGCCGAAATTTACGGAGGCTTTCGCTCATCGTATGACTACGGCCCACTCGGGTCGTTGATGCTGCGTAACGTTAAAGAAGCATGGGTTCGCACCATGGTGCAGCAACGCGATGACACCGTTCTTATTGACGCGGCCATTCTTGGCCCGCCACAAATTTTTGAAGCCTCAGGTCACTTGGAAAATTTCTCAGATCCACTTGTTGATTGCACCGTATGCAAGAGACGTTTCCGTGAGGATCACGTTGAGACTCGCGATTGCCCGCAGGGGATGAAGGGATGTGCCTTTACAGAGTCACGTGCATTCAACTTGATGTTCAAGACCACTGCTGGCCCCGTTGAAGGATCCGGTGCCGATGTGTATCTTCGTCCGGAGACTGCACAAGGAATGTTTTTAAATTTTTCCAACGTGTTGCAAACGAGTCGCAAGCGTCCACCGTTTGGTATCGCACAAGTAGGAAAGAGTTTCCGTAACGAAATTACGCCAGGAAACTTCATCTTTCGAACTCGCGAGTTTGAGCAAATGGAAATGGAATTTTTCGTCCCCCCAGCTGATGGTCCGAAGTGGTACGAGTATTGGTGCAAGGCGCGTCTTGATTGGTACATCGAGTTGGGCATTCCGGCAGAAATGTTGCGCATTCGGGCCCATGATGCTGATGAGTTGTCTCACTATTCGGCTGGCACCAGTGATGTTGAATTCTTGTTCCCTTGGGGGTGGGGGGAATTGGAAGGAATCGCACAACGCACCGACTTTGATCTCACTCAACATTCCAATGCTTCAGGGCAGAAGCTCGATTTCTTCGATCAGGCCACGAATGAACGGTATATCCCGTACGTTGTGGAACCCGCTGCAGGAGCGAACCGCACGATGGCTGCGTTCTTGTTGGCTGCTTATGACGAGGACGTCGTCAACGACGAGCCTCGCACAGTTCTTCGTTTGCACTCACGCCTTGCCCCATACAAAGTTGCTGTATTGCCTTTGTCAAAGAAAGACACGTTGACCCCGCTTGCGCGCGAGATTTACGGAACATTGTCTGAGCGTTATATGTGTGATTACGACGAGACCCAAGCCATTGGTCGCAGATATCGTCGGCAAGACGAAATTGGTACGCCGTTGTGTGTAACGGTCGACTTCGACTCCTTGGAGGACAATGCCGTCACAATTCGGCATCGTGACTCAACTGAACAAGTGCGAGTGCCAATCTCGAGCCTGCTGTCAGAAGTCACGTCGATCCTTGGCTTTTAGCCTGGCGAGGGTGGCGTGTAATATCGCCACATCAGATCGGCATAAAGCCAGAAAGAATGGTTCATCATGAGCACAGTCGCATTGCTAGCAAAACTTCCCGCAGCTGAGGGAAAAGGTGCCGAACTTGCTGAAGCGTTTAAGGTTGCATTTGAGCATGTCAACAAAGAAGCCGGTACTCGTCTGTACGTGCTTCACGCTGATGCCACCAACGCAGACATTTTGTGGATCTATGAGATCTATGAAAACCAAGATGCAATGAATGCTCACATGTCTGCTGATTGGTTTGGTCCTTTCAGCAAGTCTCTTGCGCCATTCATGGGTGGACGTCCAGAGATGTTCTTCCTTACGCCACTTGGTGGCAAGGGCCTCTAAGCCGTCTCGTGCGAGTGCTGAATTGAAATGACGCGCACGTACCTTGATGACATCGTCGCTTGGCATCGCCAGCGAGCACATGACGACATACGTTCGCTTGATGGTTTACTAACAGAGGCCAAAAGTTGCACACCCACGCGTGGTTTTGCTTCAAGTATTCGTGCCACGCCACATTTGTCTGTGATTGCTGAAATCAAACGCAGGTCGCCCTCGAAAGGTGACTTGAATGCAAACCTGGATCCGGCTGAATTGGCGTTGCAGTATCAACGAGGAGGAGCGTCATGCTTGTCGGTCTTAACGGACACCAATCATTTCAGCGGGTCGGTGGCAGATCTTCAGAATGCACGTGAAGCCTCAACTATCCCTGTGATTCGTAAAGACTTTACGGTTGATGCACGCGATGTTTGCGACGCACGAATCATGGGGGCTGATTGTGTGCTACTCATTGCAGCCGTTCTCACGCCTGCAGAGTTGTCATCATTTTTGGAACTGTGTCGTGAGGTGGACATTGACGCATTAGTTGAAGTGCACGATGAGGCTGAACTTGATGTTGCAATGCGTGCTGGTGCAACCATGGTTGGCGTCAATCAACGCGATCTTGTTACTTTTGCCGTAGACCAGGCCCGTGCCGTACGGATGGCTCCACTTATTCCGAAGAATGTAGTGAAGGTGGCTGAATCCGGGGTGCGTGGTCGCGACGATGCGATTGCACTTCGGGCTGCTGGCTATGACGCGATTCTGGTCGGGGAGCATTTAGTGACATCGTCGAATCCAGAAGCAGCACTTACCGATCTGTGTATTGATAATGAGGTTCGCTAGGTCCTTGCGGCAGGACTACCGTTAGGCCATGTTCGTAAAGATCTGTGGCATCACAAATGAGGACGACGCCCTTCTGGCTGTCGCTTTAGGCGCTGATGCGATTGGCTTCATCTTCGCCCCGTCGGTGCGTCAAGTTGCTGTTCAGAAGGTGTACGACATCACACGGCGAATACCTCCAGAAATTTTGACCGTAGGAGTATTTCGCGATGAGCACCCAAAACGTGTCATCGAACTTGTGCAATCGAGTGGACTGAAGGCTGCTCAACTACACGGGCATGAGAGCCCGGCGGATGTAGCTGCAGTGTCGCTTCATGTTCGTACGGTTATCAAGGCAGTGTCCGCCGGAACAGTAGATGCAACTCGCGCGGATGACTTTGGAACAAAGATGATTTTGGTTGACGCTCCTGAGCCAGGTTCGGGGGCGGTCTTTGACTGGAAGATGGCTGCAGAGTTGCCTGAGGGGCTTCACCTGATCCTTGCTGGGGGACTCACTCCTGAGAATGTGGCCAACGGAATAACCATCGTTCGACCGTGGGGAGTTGATGTCAGTAGCGGCGTGGAAGCAAGTCCTGGTCGTAAGGACCCGATCTTGATGAAGCGATTTATTGAAATTGCCAAGGCGGCAGCACCTGAGGAATACGACGGTGGCAGTTTTGTGCCGTACGACTGGCGTGACGAGTGACATGTCATACCAATTGGTGATGTAATTCCGTCCATTTCATGGTGGAATAAGAAGATGTCGATTTTACAAACCCCAGGTTCCGACGGACGTTTTGGTGAATTCGGGGGCCGCTATGTTCCCGAGACCTTGGTCCCCGCATGTCAAGAGTTGGAAGCAGCGTTTGAAGATGCATGGAACGATCCATTGTTCCGTGCCGATCTTGATCAGTTGTTGCGTGAATACGCGGGTCGTCCGAGCATGATCACTGAGTGTCATAACCTCAGCGAACAATTAGGCATTCGACTATTTTTGAAGCGCGAAGATCTGAATCACACTGGCTCACACAAGATTAATAACGTTCTTGGCCAAGTGTTGTTGGCCAAGCGCATGGGTAAGAAGCGAATTGTCGCCGAGACTGGAGCTGGTCAGCATGGTGTTGCTTCGGCTACGGCTGCGGCATTGCTTGGGCTTGAGTGCAAGGTGTACATGGGTGAAGTCGACAT
>Ga0209357_1000080_pt1 | contig 31777 bp, 42 predicted proteins | sample LauGreFBDMM110SD_2_FD_187573 | JGI IMG/M metagenome (GOLD analysis project Ga0209357, IMG submission 187573) | Freshwater lake microbial communities from Lake Michigan, USA - Fa13.BD.MM110.SD (SPAdes) (version 3) | ecosystem: Environmental > Aquatic > Freshwater > Lake | place: Lake Michigan... | reverse complement strand
CCTTGGCCCCTACTCAGCCCTGACCGTTACGGAGTACCAGCTTAAAGATGGGTTTATCAATTTCGACGACAGGCTCACCTATAACGAAATAAGGATAACCGTTGACAACAACAAGGGGGACGTCAGTAAGATAAAGATATACGGACGCCGTGGTGACAGGGACGCTGCGTTCTTCCTTGTGGATACCATTTTGAACAACCCTCTTGGTGGCACGCAGTTTATAACATTCCGTGACGACACTAGCTATATTCCGCTATCTGCCGATGTGCAGGACAAGCGCTTTGACAACGTACCCCAGGTCGCCGACTCACAGGCAATCTGTAGCAGCCGCCTGTTCTACGGAGGTTATACCGAGGGGTATCCCAACCTTGTAGTTGAGGGCACTACTGTCATCGCCAACTACAATGAAAGGCCGGAGGTTGATAACTTGGCCATAGCACTGGTGCCTAACCCTGACGCGAGTGACAACGACTATGAAAAAAACCAGTTTTTCTCTATTGATTTTAGCTCAATACCCGCAATAATCACAGAGGACTCTTCTCTGTTTTTGTCATTTTCTTGGGATGACGGTTTTGTAACCTTAAAAAACGGATTTGTAAATAATGAAAGGGACTACAGGTTTTTTGAGGGAAATGGAAGCACCGCAATTACCGAGAGCCCAAAAGGAGACCCACTTGAAGCGGTTTCTGGTATGCGTCAAAGTGGCTCTTTTCAAGGCGGATATACGATTGGTCCCAATGTAGATGGACCATTAAAATTTCCCCCCACTATTCGATTCATAAAGCAAAAAAACACTAGCGAAACAGAAGAAAAAAGTGTCCCAATTAACGAAATAAAGAAGGGAATTAAACTCGTGACAGGAGGCATTCAGGTACGCGAAAGAATAGAAATTCAAAAGAATGCCACAAGGCAACAGGTCATTGATGCTGTAACTGCTAAAATAAACAAACGCTATCCCTTAATAGCAAACCCTCAGCCAGGAAATGGTGGCTTTAGTATTTTCACAACGGGAGGCGGTACCGCAACCACAGAGTCCGCTGCGTTTAGGGGCAAAGGGTATTCATTTATCGAAAAAAAAAGTCAGACTAATGACGTGGTGACCTATAGAGTTCAAATTGATATTCTTACCATTTCCGTTGACAAATTTGTATTCGGGACTAAGCAGGCAGACGTAGTAGACCCAGATGCGCCTACTGCTCAATTTGACTTTATTGAAGGGTCTGCTAATTCACTGGGCGACAGCAATCGAATGTTTGTTTGTCCAAATGCAGAAAACGGCAGGGGTCAATTTGTGGGGATTCAAACAACCAACAAAGCCGAGAGCAATGGGCGAGTCGCTCGGGTAGACCCCACTATTGTTAGCGGTGGCTGTTTCTTAATAGGAAAGCAGAAGATGGAAGGCAGTCAGTGCTTTAAGTCTGGAGCTATGCACCAACTTGGCATCGTTTACTTTGATGACCGCGGCCGTGCTGGTGGCGTTCAAAAGGTAGGCGCGGCAGAGATTCTTCACACCAACAACAGAACGCAACAAAATAATTTAGATGGATATGCAGACGTGGTGATGCGCATAAAGCACACACCTCCAGTGTGGGCTAAGCGCTACTCTCCTGTGTACTCTGGCAAGGGCTCCATCATTAACAAGGTTCAGTATGGCGTAGGAGGCGCATATCTTGCGTTTAACGACCAATCTAACCAAGGCTCGTTTGGAGCCAACCAAAGTATATATCTATCGTTAAACAACCTCCAGGGTAAGGAGAACTCCTATACTAATCAGTTTGGAGCAATGATTGAATATGGCTTTGCAATAGGAGACAAAGTTCGCATTGTTCAGTATGACAACACCGACGAAGAAGCACTTAACCCCATTAATAACTATGTGTTTAAGGTTGTAAAGACCGTAAACCTTATAGACGACCAGCTCATTAATCCACTGCTAGACCGGAGTTCTAGTGCTGCTGTTCAGAACACCACAGGCACCTTTCTAGTAATCGAAGACAACGACGAAGCCACCGGGTTTAACAGCAAGAGTATACTCGATAACGACACCAACTGGGATAAGCAGTGTGTCATTGAGATATTCCGAGAGAACAAGGCCTTCGATGCGTTGATGTACTATGAAATAGGCACCAACCTCCCTATCGCTGCAGGCGTTCACGGAACAGAGCGCGAACAGACAAACATATCTGTAAAGATTACAGCGACAGCAAGCACCGTCACGGCCTTCTCTGTTCAGCAGGTATACAAGGGCGATATCATACAGCAGGCATCTACGGGAATTCAGATTCTTGTTGGAAACGTGACGCCAAACACCGAAGAGCTTGGTTTTAACTTTAAGTTCTTTGGCACCACAACTGGCAGTCCTGCTATTTCTACAACAGCGTTCACCGTTACCAATCCGGATTCTGTTCTCCTTTTAGAAAACGGCGACTCATATTTCAGGTTGCGCAACATCCTTACAGGAGTTGGCGCATCAAATCAGAATATGTTTAGCAACACAAGGATTGCGTTTGCTCAGAACAACATTGTTGAATTTATCGAGGACTCCCGCGTTAGCGACTTTTACTCATCTGATTTTCAGTCTCTTGGTCGCTCGTTTCCATTCCTTCCCGATGCAAGGACCTATAAGCGCATTGGCTCATTAACCTATTCCGACCCCTTCAACAACGAGAACACCACTTTAGGGCTTTCTTCGTTTAACACGACAAAGCTCAACTACAAAGACTTGTCTTATGACTACGGTTCAATCAGGAGCCTTGTGCCCTACAATGAATCAATGTACGTGCTTCACGAGCGACGTGCGGGGATTATTCCTATTGGTAGGAATATAATATCATCAGACACTGGAGAGGCTCTAGTGGCGGCAAATTTGGTTATCGGGCCACCGAGGTACTACGCCGCAGAGCACGGGATAAATAACAACCCAGAGTCTGTTGCTGCGTATAGGGGCTATGTCTTTTTTGTTGACTCTATCGCGGCCAAGGTTTGCCGTATTGGATTTGAATCCGGCCTTGAGGTCATCAGCGAACAGCTAGTAGACTCGTTCTTTGAAAGCGTCTTTCATTCTAGCCTTACCACCGCGACAAACCGCAGGTACATCGGGGGGATAGACCGAGAAAACACAGAGTACATCATAAGCGCAAGCCCGCTGTTTACCTCTACCATCACCATTAACGACACCCTTACGGGAAATCAGTCCGCCGGATTTGCGAATACCAACAGCGCCTCTACGCTGATAAACCCGACGCCCGTATACGACGACAGCCTTACCCTTAGTTTTGATTCCGACCCACGGGACTTCAATACTAACCAAGACCTGTTTAATACATCCGGCTCCGGGCTTCTGATAACAGACCAACAGACAAACCTACCTATCGTAGCCATCTCTCAAAGTCTTGCACCAACATATCAAGATGGGTCGCTAACATCGGCAGTACCAATTACTGTAACTAGTTCCTCCTTTAACTCCTTTGTTCCCGCTACCTTTAGCCAGAACACCGCTAGCTTGACGTTGGCAAATACAGCGCAGTCTACGGGAACCATCACTAATACAGTAGAGACCCTACCTTCGTTTGCTATCGCCTATGACATCAGGGCCAACTACTGGAGCACTAGGTACTCTTACGTCCCAGAGCAGATAGTGTCCCTCTCTGATGCTCTTTTCACCATAAAGGCCGGAGTCATTTATCAGCATACTCCTTCCGTTGCCCGCAACACCTTTTATGGAACTGCCGCCCCAAGTATTGTAGAGGTAGTTGCTAACTTCAACCCTTCAATGGTAAAGGTGTACGAGGCCATAAGCCTCGAGGGGAACAGCGGAGCGTGGTCTTGTACCATGAACAACGCATCGCAAACCTCGTCTCTTGCTAGTACCCTCTGGCAGGAAAAGGAAGGGTTCTACTACGCCCCGATACATCAGGATTCAACGCAATCACCCGCCACAACCTCAACAGCTAACATAACCTCGGTAGATGGGACGTCTCAGTTCTTTGCCTTGGGAGTCGTTAACTCCGCATCGGGCTCTGTGATTAACTTCAAGAACGCTATTAACAATATGTCGTTTCCTGTTGGGTCTACTACCGCTTTATACAAGATATCGGGAGCAACACTTGTTCCCCTAGGATACCGTGCGGACAGCCGAAGTGGAGAGAAACAAATAACCTGCAATGCTACGGCCACAGGTGTCGTCCAAAACGACACCGTGGTCCTTGTCGCCGCATCTTCCATTGAGGGAGATGCTCTTCGTGACTACTTCTTGCAGGTCACCCTTAGCAACAGTCTCACCACTGCTCATGAATTGTACGCGATAAACTTGATATACAACAAGTCTAATCTACACAACCAACAGGGTCAGTAAAAAGCCCTATTTTTGTATTATGGCCAAACCTAAAAAATTCATAGTCGGAGGACTCTTAAATCTTGGCGCAGGCATTGGCACGGCTGCCTTTTCATACGCTCAGAAACAAAAAGCATTGCGCGAATTAGCTCAGCTTGACTCGGCGGAGCAGGGCAATATTATGTCAATGGCAGCCCGTAACCGCGTAGCCCGCCAGGAAAGCGATGCTCAGTCTGCTTTAGACGCAGCTGGACGAGCAACTGCTACACAGTTGTCTGCCGCCCAAGAGGCAGGCGGCTCTCGTGCTATTCAGTCAATCTCTCCACAGGTCTCTCGCGCTAGTGAAGAGGCCAATGCTCGGGCGCTACAGCAGTTTGGTAACGTGGGCGCTCAGATTTCTAATCAGGAAGACGCCGGCATGCTAACGGCTAGCCAAGAAAGAATTAGCGAGCAGCGAGGTGCTTTACAGCGCTCCGCGGATATGGCTACCCAGAATATGACCCAAGGTATCGGTCTCGCCGCAGCAGGCGTTGCTGAGACTATTGGAGGCGCTGCAGGCCTTAAAAAAAATAAAGAAAAGGACACTAATGAGATAGCCACTATGGGTAAAAATGGAATGGTGGTTAAGACCCCCGGCTCTTTTTCCCATAAGAGCAATCCAATTGACGTCATGAAAGACGGCAAAAAGATTGCTGAGATGACCGGAGGAGAGTATATCTTTAACCCTAAGCAATCTCAAAAACTGCGCAACCTTTCCGAAGACGGAACCTCTACCTTGCATAAGTTTGTTCGTGAACTGCTAAGCAAAAGCCAATTCAAATAATGCGTAACGCAGATTATATACCAGTCGCACAGCTCCCAATCGTAGACCTTGGCGCCCGATACGAGGCGGCCAAGGCACGTCGTGAAGAAGGGGAGCTGCGCAAGCTAGAATACTTAAATCAGTTTCAGCAAACTCGTGGTCGCATCAGTCCCGGGCTTCTCCCTGAGGTCTCTAAATACTGGGAGGCTATAGAGAAAAGCCTTGACTCTGGCGACATGTCGTTTGAAGCCAAGAAGAATCGCGCTGAATTATATCGTCAGTATCAAAATGTTGCTGCAGACGCCATTAGTTTTAACCAAGAGCTTAATGAGCGTGAGGCTACAATCCTGTCGGACCCCTCAAAGTTTAACGACCCGTATGGTCTTGTGCAATCCATTGAGCAGCTTAGGTCAAAACCCATTAGCCCAGATGGCATTGTCGCGGAAATCAATGCGCTTCCAAGTCTAGGGAAGTCTTTGCGTTCAAAAGCAAAGACCATAACCCCTGGAGACATTTCTACTGGATTGCTAACTAATCTAAAGCAAGGTGGTGGAATTACAAACTTGTATGACCCAGCTACCGGGATTTTAGACAAAGACAAAGTTTTTAATACGGTTAAAGGATATATGAGCTTTAACGAGCTTAGCCCGGAAGAAGAGGATGCCGCAATTGCCAACAGCTATAGAAAGAAGGGTTGGGCGAATGCCTCTGACTATGAAGTGGCTTCCAAGCTACAGAAGCTTACAGACGAAGAGCGAGTTGCTGCCTTAGAGGACGTTGCTGCTGAGGCTGCCAATGCACTTATAAATTCTCTTGCTTCAGACATTACCAGCGAGCAGGAAAAGGATGCGTCTGAGCTTGGGCTATATGGCAAAAAACTCCAGATGCAGGCCAAATATGACAAGTCACCTTCCAGCGCTACGCCACCATCTATTAAGCTATTCACAGGTGATGTAGAGGTCGTGAGGCCAAAAACTATTTCGGGAGAAGGTGATAAGAAAGTTGTAAAAGGCACAGAAAAAGTTAATGCTGGGCTGGTTATCAATTCGCCTCTCCTGGGAGAAAAGCCATCCTTTCTCGACCCATCAAGCAATGTAAGGTACACAGTTCAAAGCACTGGGGTTTCCAGAGACGGGTCGCCTCAACTTATTGTAACATATCCCATGTCTACGGGCATTGGCAGGCCGACAGAGCTTATCAGCAGAACCTATCCTGTGAGCGAGAAGGTGCTGGCTTCACTGAGCAATAAGAAGCAGGCAGAAACCATTGCTGTGGCCCTCAACAATATGATGTCGGTATATAGTCAAATGGACCAACCACCTCCGGTCGCGCCAGGGGAAGTGCAGCAAACAATGCAACAATTTACCCAAACCCTGCCTTTTCAGGTAGGGGCGCGAAGGACCGAGCAGGACAATCTAAGGAATAAATATCTGAAAGGTCAATAAACTACTATGGAAGACGAATTAATTCTATCTGAAGAAAATCAAGTGAAGTTGTCCAGCATCATCAAAAAGATGCGGGACAACAAGGAGTCACAGCAGAATATTGACTACATAACCTCCGAATTCAAAAGGGAAAGAGGTGAAAAGATGACTGCCGAAACACAGGAGTCTAAAAAAAAAAGTACTGGCGATTTTCAATCACTATTGGAAGAATCTCCTTTGGCTTCTACATTCAAAAATTACTATGAAACCCCTAGGAAGGATGTTCCCGACTTCTTTGACCTCCTCAGCCCACCTGTAAAGTCTCCTCTGACTGGATACGGCTCAACACCCTTCAAGGGCGATGAGAAATACAGCTACCCATTTACTCACGGCAAAAAGGAAGAGCCTAAAAAAGAGGAAATATCTTTCCTTGAAGAACCCCTTCCATACTTAATAGACAAGGTAAAGAGTTTTGCTGCGGACAATACAATAGGTGACCTTGAAGATGGAAAGTTTCAGGGGCCAAAGCCGTCTGATTTCATTACTGATGAGTCGCCAAATGAGTTACAGCGACTTATAAATCGTGCTGTTGCTCGGGGTATTCGCGCTAACATTTTTGCTTCCCAGCAAAAGGGCGCCCGTATTGAAGACCTTGCCTATCTAAATTATATCGAAGAGCGCGATGCTCCTAGATATGAAGACTATCTTGCTGCGGACCCAGCCACCCTTGCGGGCTCTCCGTCTTTTGTTTTAGATGCTCTTCGGTCTGTTGGCGAAAGTATCATATCGCAAGTGGCCGCCGCTCCTATTGGACTTCCAGCTGCTGGCGTTGGCGCCGCATCAGGAGCTGGCTTAGGTCTTCTTGGAGGGCCCTTTGCAGAAATTACTGTCCCCGCTGGCGCCATTAGAGGCGCTATAGGTGCATTTTCCACAACTACTTCGGCCGCTATTGAATATGGCGGAAAAGTAAATGAGGTACTCATGGAGGCGGGGGTAGACGTTACCGACGCTGAGGCTTTAACTAAAGCCTTTGCCGACGAAAAGCTCATGGAAAAGGCGCATGAGATGGGTCTTCGCCGAGGAATTCCTGTTGGTGCATTTGATGGAGTTGCTGCAATAGTGGGCGGACAGCTTGTTGGGAAGGCACTTCCATTGGGCTCTCGGGCCGTTAGGAAGGCAGTTGTAAAAGAGGTTGGAGTTCAGGCTGCGCTAGGAGCAGGAGGAGAGACGGCGGGACAGGTTATTGCTGACGAAGAAATAAGGCCCAGAGACATAGCTCTCGAGGGATTTGCGGAGGTTTTATCGCCCAGTGTAGGCACAGTATACAATATAGCAAAAGAGAACGCCCTGACTCAACCGGAGAGGGACTACTTAGACTTTGCAGAAAAGCAAGACCAAAAGAAACTTGCTGGAATACGCAACTTGACATTTGCTGTTAACAACGCAGAAATAGCTGCTGTAGATGACCAGATAACAGACTTGCGCCGAAGCAAGATTTCCGAAGACCGCCCAGAAAGAAAGGCTATTGACACAAAAATAAAACAGCTTGTTGAGCAGAAGTATACCCGCATGAGGGAGATACAGGAGGACCTATTGGAAACCCTTTCTGATGAGGAAATTAACACCGCTAATACCCTTGTCGATGAAATCATAACGGCTCAAGCCTCTCTGAAGAAAAGCACTGACCTCTCTCCTGCCGAGCGTTCTGCTGTTGAAGACCAATTCAAAACTTCAGCGCAAGCACTACAGGACATATACGCCAAGGCCTCGGAAGCAAGGGCCCAAAAGCCCGCTGCGCCAGAGGCAGGTGAGCAGGCAGTTCCCGCTGCTAAAATTTCTGAGGCAAGCACTTCGGGGCGCATCTCTCAGTCCTCCCTAAAAGAATACATCCTTCAAAATGCCCAATTTAACGTAAACTTTCCAGACCTAACGCCAGAGCAGCGTCAGTTGATTGAACAGTCTGAGGACCCATCATCATTACTTGACGAAAATCAAAAAGCCTCACTTGATTCAGTTATTGAAAAAAGAACTGCTGAGTTTAAGAAAAAAGGCTTCCTAAATCTTTTTGAGCCTGTTGACAGAATTGCCTACGCAAAAGAAATGGAGTCTCAAACTCCAGCTTATCGAAGGGAGATGGAAAAGGTAATGTTAGCTTTTGACGCTTTTCGCCAAGTGTCTCCAGAGGGTAAGTATTTTAATGTTGGCTTTGGAGCAAAAGGATATAGTAATGCCGGACGTAATGCTGGAATAGATACAAAAGACAGCCTTGGAGTCACTCAAACATCAAATTCCTACGGAGGTCGCAGGGCTGGGGATAGGATTATTGTGCAGTTTACCACCGGAAAAGAAAATATTAGTGGGGTTGGATATAAGGGGACATCAAATCCATTTACCACCGCCGCGCACGAGGTTTTTCATAACGTGTTTGCTTCGCATTTTGAAAAGAGCGAAACCGACTTTAATCAGTTTAGAGAGTTGGTTATTCGTAGACTTAGAGAGTCCGACGTTAGAAGGCTAAATGAATTTGCAGATAGGTACGAAGAAAGGGATATCCCTGGATATGGCGGGGCCTATAAGTCCGAGGAATTCATGGTTGAGCTTGGAGCTCTTTTATCGGATGAACAAGTTACCTTTCAAAAAAACTTTTTAGAGGAGGTTAAGGCTTTCCTAAACAGACTAGTTGGAAAGCTTACCGGCCAAACCGTTCAGATTTTTGAAGACCAAGCGCTCTCAAGAGATATCGCATCCTACATGACTGGGGTGTCTCAAGCCATACGCACTGGGGGCAATGTTGCAAACGTGAAGATGTCGGAGCGCCTAAAGACTGATAGGTTCAAAAGGTCAGGAGGTCCCGTCTTTGTCGAAGACGTACTTGAAAATAAACCGTTTTCAAACAAGGCAGGGAGAGAAGAGCCCAAGTCCTACGAGCGCGAACTCCGAAGGGATGAGGTGTTATTTGAGGTGATTTCAAATTTTACGGACGATAAATTAAAACAAGCAGAGAAGTACCTCGGCCGTCCCCTTCGAGGTATTCCCAAAGCTTTGCTTCAAGCTATGGAGGTAGCAAATGCCATGAACATACAATCTGAAAACAGGTTTTTTCTTGCGATGGTTCGAGTTAGGAAAACCTTAAATAAGGCCTCTGCAGAGGAAAGGGCAAGGATAACAGAGCTTTCTAAAGATGCTCTGTTTTCAGAGGACACTGATATTCGCGCTGCTGCTTTTGGAGAGCTTCTAAACGGAAGTCCAATTGAGCAGGCCATTGCTTCTGATATCTCTATCTTAATTGCAATTCGAGAAAAACAACAGGAGACGCTCATAAACAGTACCGCGTTTGACAACCTTAGCGAGGGATTGCGAGAGACCATCAAGAGCCGCAACCAGTTTTATGGAACGAGAACATATCGCATTTTCACAGACCCTAACTTTAAGCCGGACAATGACCTTAAAGAACAGGCAATTAGTGACTTAGTTCAGCTGGAAATAAACGAAAGGGCTGAGGCATTATTCTTTGATAACGCAGAAATAACAGATGCGGATGGAAATGTTATGGAAGACCCGGATGAGATTGACTATATGAATTACGTGCAGGGGAAAGATGGGCTAAAAATAGCCAACTCAGTCCGCACTAAGGTGAATAACATTGTTGGCATTCAGGGCCAGAAAAAGTCAGGAGGGGATTCCGCGCTTGGAGAGCTTCGTGTGCCTAGCAAGCAGCTAGGAAAACGTGGCGACCTTCCAGAGAGCCTTCGTAATTTTATGGGTGAGGAAAAAAATCCTTTTGTAAAGCTATCTCAAACCTTCACGAACCTAAACTCATTAATTCAGCAGTATACCCTCGTTGAGCAAGTAAATCAAGCTGCCAGAAACTCTGGTCTTAACGCTTTAATCATTAGCCAGCCGATTGTTGCTGCCCTAAAGAAAAATACATTAAAGGGAGGAAAATTGCTGTCTTTGGCTAGGCAAATGAAGATAATTTCTATTGACGAGGGGTTTAAGGGTAACTCTGATGTTCTCAGGAATCTTATTTTAGACAAGCTGCAGCTAGAGTACACTCAGGTGGACGAGTCCAAGTCTCCCATGTATGGAAAGTATGTATCAAATGATTTCCTGAAATTGTTTGAGCAGACGCCACTGTATAGCTCAAATAGTCGTGAAATGCAGTTTTATTTTGCCGTATTGCTGCAGCTTAGAAGGATTCGGGTGCTATACAACTTACCCACCTGGCGTAAAAACATTATGGGTGGCTATTATTTCCTTATGCTCAATGGGGTTTTCCCATACAACAAAGCAAGGGGTGGCTTTACATTTTTGAAAGACACAAAAAATAGATTCAGGAAATTCAAAACAGGACAATTTGACCCCGAAACTGAGGCCACCTTTGATGAAATGGGTCAAAATGGATTGCTTGCCGGTTCTGTAAACGCTGGTCTTTTTCAAGACATAAATAATTCTTTCATGAATTCTCTTAACGGAGAAAACCCTAGCGATTCTTGGTCTTGGCTTGCGAAACTAGACAATACGCGTAAGCGAACGGCCTCTAGGCTTGGCTATCAGTATGGAGCAATTGACGACTACACAAAGTTTGTTGCCTACACCTCTAAACGAGAAAACTTTGCGAAGCGCCTAGCTTCAAACCCAGAAGGGAAACCCTATGCACAGCTTAACCCCGAAGAACAGAAAGAGGTACAGAAGATGACGGCGGAGCGAATAAAGCAAAACTTCCCAACGATGTCTCGGATACACCCTGCGTTTCGTGTATTGATGAGGACGCCGCTTGGAGATTTTTTGTCGTTTCGACTAGAAGCGTTTCGTTCTTATTTTAGCGTTCTTAACAATGCTGTTTCAGATATTACCGAGGGCATAAATAATAGCAACTTGTCAACCTCACAGAGAAATGCCTATTTGTCTGAAGGTATTACTGCTATAACGACGATGATTGCGTTGGCCTCCATACAAAATATAGGCTATATCGCCACCGCCAAATCCTTCTTTGATGACGATGAAGAGAAAGAACTGGCAGAACAAATGCGTGGTGTTCCATTTTTGCTGCCGAACTGGATGCAGGGGTCTAACATCGTACCCGTGTCAATGAAGGCCGACGGGACAATCCGCTATATCAATATAAGCTCTGAAGACCCTTACGATGAAGTTGGAGGTCTTATCTTTGGCCGTAATGGCGTGGCTCGTAGCGAAAGCTTAATGGCAATCGCGAAGGACTTTACTAGCCCAAACATGTTTGTTGGCCTAGCGATGAACCTTTCAAAGGGTCAAGACTCTTACGGAAAGGACATCTCTGACCCCAACGATAATACTTTTGCTAAAGCAATAAATATAGCCGGACACATTGCTTCAGAAACTGGTATTCCCCCGAATATAAAATTCATTATCAAGAAAGCAAAAGAAGAGGCCAAGGCAAGTGAAGACCCAGACTATGAACTCAAGCCACTGGAGACAGCGCTGCAGCTTAGCAATCTTGTCTTCAGGGACTATCCGGTAAACATAGGGACTCAGTTCTACTATAATTTAAGGGATGGTAATTTCGGAGGAAAGCAAATTTATGCCGAGCTAAGCGACAGCCAAAAGATTGTGCTAAGGTCTAGACTTGAAAGGGTAAGGGAAGGGTATGCAACCATTACGCAATATGGTGAGGTCTTTGAAAATCCCGAGCTTCAGGAGAACGCATACAAAAATATTATGCGTACCTTCCGAGACGACGAGGATGCCTTATATTATCTTCTAGCGGGTGCAGGTCCGATAGCCGAAGCCTTAGCTGAAGACGGCGAACAATCTAAGTAGACCCCTTTCTCGGCTATATTAAAAAGTATGCGCTTGCATATTTTTGCCACATGGGATGGACGGAGATTTTCAAGAACAGCAACGACTTCAACGAGAAAAACATTCTAGGAGCGCTTTCGTTTGCAGTAATGGTATTGGTAATGATTACCGACCTTATTACTGGCCTTTGCGGCACGCACCTCCCTCTAAACGAGTACGTGTATAACAGTTTCGTTATAGTAACCCTCGGATGCTTTGGCATTTCCGGAATAGAAAAGTTCGCTAAAAAATGAACCAAGAAGATATAAAGATTGCAGCCATCAATGGTAGCACCATGCTGTTGTCTTTCAGCAATATTGAATACGCACTGAAGATTGTGCTTTTGCTTTTCTCTATTGCCTACACGGCATACAAGCTATACGAGCTTCACGAGAGCCGCAAGGCCAGGAAAAACTCTTAAAGCCGTGAAATGGTTATCTCTGGCTCTCACAATACCGTTTTTCATAGGCTGCTCCGCAAACTGGCACATGAAAAAAGCCATAGCAAAGGACCCGACACTATTGTCGGCGCCCACGGTTGTTACGAAATGGGATACGATTACGATGCCACAAATAACAATAGTAGACACGGTAGAGGTTCCCGCCGTAGGCGATAGCGTAGTAGTACAAAGCGACTCTATAGCAGTTACTATAAAGACAATCGTAGATGGGAACGGCAAGAAAAAGCTTGCCGTCTCCGCCAAGACAACGACCATCAGGGTCCCCCACTATATCCGCGTAGAGTGCCCACCACAGGCAAAGGTGCTTCCCATTCCTTGGTATTACAAGGTATATCGAATATCATTTTTCATACTGATAGCATTGCTGTTGCTTATTGCACTTCAGCGACTTCGTTCATCCATTGTTTAATTACAAAATATAACTACCTTTGAGTCAGGAAGTAATGGCTATTGCCGAAAAAAAACGTCCAATGGAATGGGAATACTACACCAACCAGAGTAAGAGAGAGCAGATTGATAGTCTACTCCAGCAGGCCGCATCTTTGTTTGCCAACTGCGACTCGACCCCTGAAGCTCAAGCAGTTGCTCGTAAGCACGAGAAGGATATACTGAGAAAGGTTGCTAAGATAGACAGCTTCTTCGCGGAACGCTGCGGCTGTAACGAGCTATACTAATCCTTTTAGCCGCTCCTTGTTAATGAGGGATATATCGTAGTGCTTTTTGCAGTACTCGTATAGTTCGCCAGCAAGGTTTTGCGCTTTCTCAAGGGTCATCTCCTTAACAGCTTTCCTCCATTCTTCTGGAGTTGAGCATATCATGCCCGTCTTGTTGTGAATCACCGCCTCCTTATATGGGGTGACGTTTGACACTATGATTGCTGTCTTGGTATAACCTGCCTCTATGACCTTTAGGTTGGACTTACACCTGTTGAACTTGGTGTTTATTATTGGCGATAACGACACATCAAAGTGTCGGTAGAGCTGCGCATATAGGTGGATGTCCTTTGGATACATCGTGTATTTAGCACGAAGAAGGTCCGGATAGTCCATCAGGTTCATGCAGTATAGCTCGTAGTCTTCAAAGGTCATCCCCATTGATAGCAAATCCTTCTGATGCCCGTTAGCACCTAAGTATCCAAAGCGAACCAGCCCATTGGGGTTTGGGTCTTTCTCTTGGTCAGCCCACTGCTCTTCTTGCTCATGCACGGTGTTGGGGATAATCCTGTAAGGTATATTTTTATTTACCTTTCGCATCTTATGGGCTAGCGCCTCAGAGGGTGTCCATATCTCATCGGCAATCCTAATGGTTGCTAGAATTTCGTGGGATATTTGCTTTTTGTATACCTCCTTTGCAGGGTTGTCGTCGGGCAGCTCCCAGTAGTCGTCGTTGTCAAGGATGAGCTTTACCTTATATCCCTTTAGCCAACGCTTAAAGGACCGGTAGTTGGATACGGTACACCTTCTGGATACTACCACGCTACCAACCTTTGTCATATCAAATTCTTTGAGCTCATCGAAGCTCGAGAAAAAGTGTATGTTGATTCCTTCTTCTGCCTTTAGGCGAAGAAACGGAGTCATTAGTCTGTGGTAGTTGATGCCGTTAAGGCCATCAAGAAATATCAGCGTTATCATCGTGGTATTCCAATAATGCGGAGCGAATCATATCAAACTCGCTGTCTATCTCCCTCTTGAACTTGCGTATGGTATTGTGAAGCCTGTCTGCGTCAGTCCTTGCTCTTCCTGCTTCGTCGTGCAGGCTTTCGTACAGGAGTGTCGCTGCATTTGCTATTCTCGATGTCGCCATGAAGTAGGTCTTGCTCAGTTCCTTTTTGTCCATGAGATGTTATGGTTACTAGGAACTGCTCTTTGGGGAGCGACGCGTCGAAGCGGGTTTCCTGCGAGAGATAATACTTTGGAGTGTCGTCAGGAACGTGGCCATGATTTCGTAGATAATCAGCAAGGAATTTACTACAACATATAGCATTATCAACATCATAGCGACAATTGTAGCGCACAGCAATAGAAAATCGTTCCAGATGAAATTTGCCAAACGGCGCAAGCGCTGCTGAAATGTATTTCCAATAGACTTCCTTATGTTTTTTACGGACCATAAAGTGGCGACCCGCATAGTATACGTTAAGGCTGGGCGGTTTTGGTAGAATGATTTGAATGTTTTCATAGTTCACTAGTACTAAGTTAGGTCAATGCTCCCTGAATTCAAGTGCATTGGCCTAAAAGTTTTCTTGCCGAACATCGGGTTCATTCCGCTGCGCGTATAGTTAAGTTCAAAAAGTACAGGTTGGTCGAAGGGGGTGTTGCCACCTCCGGTTTCGGTGTTCCTCACTTTCCTGACGTGTATCTCCGTTCTGAATCGGATTTCCGGGTCAGGGTGCTGGACCTTCCTGTGAAATGTGAGTACAGAGTCAGCACGGTTGACCCACTTGCCCCCACCTTCGGTGTCCTCCGCCATGGGAGCCACTGGCAATCCATCGGGACCCTTGCGGCGAACAGCATCGGTGATAGCGTGAGCGTTTACCCAAAGGGCAATGTCGTTCTGCGTTGTGAAGGTTAGGAACTCGGATGCCGCCTCATAGTGGTACTCGTGTGAGGTGATGCCCTGATTGTTCTTGCCCATCGTAATCTTCAGGCTGTTGTAGGGGTCGATAAGGTATCCGTCGTAACGCTCTTGACGCACTAGCTTTTCCGCGAAAATAAGCAGGTCAGAGTAGCTGTATACCTGCGCGTTGCTTATGACGGTGAAGTGTTTGTTGACCCACTTAAATGCCGCCGTGCGCTCATCGTAGTTCATCATGTCAATGGGCCTGTCAAGTAAGAACTCCATAAGACGCATCTTAAAGGATGCTGTCTTGCTCTCGCTAGAGTAGACCACCCATCTCCATCCATGCTGAACTGCTGATGCCACCATTAGAAACTGCGCCATGGTGGTCTTGCCTACGTTGCTGTGTCCATTGATGATGGTGAGCTCCCTCTTTAACACAAAATGTTGGTCTAGTATTTCAAACCCTGTGCTAAGTCCTCTTATTATATCACCCTTAGCGAATCTCTCAATCCAGTTGTAGTCGGTATCGTCTGAAGATATAAACGACATATCTCCGTCGTTGATTTGCATGTCTCGGCGTATGCGAGACTCGTCCTCTATGACATCACGGATTGGAATCTTCTTGCCCTCGGCAATACCGTCCTTAATTGTACTCTTGGCAAGAGATAGATTTTCGACGTTGCTTTTCTTTTCGATTTCTCTAAGCAGCACCCTTTCTGCCTCATCCTCTTCCATCCTCCCTGCCGCGACGTAGCCGCCACAAAGAATGGCGGCACGGAGCAACACTGCGTGCTTCTCGCCATCCTGGGCTCGGCGCACCATTCTAGCGACAACGCTAAGCTTCTCGTAGTCGGTGTGAAGCTCCTGCATGTGGGCCACTTGGTGTTCCTGCTGCTCCTTTAGCATGCCCCCAAACAACTTGCTGTTGTCGTTGCGAACTAGCTCAGGGTCGTAACTCTCAAAACACGCCCTAGACTCGTTTATTCCGGATGGGTCAGCCTCTAGGCCATAGGTGCTCTCATAGTACGTCTGAAGGGCTCTAAAGTGTTCTCTGTGCCTCTCGGGGTTGCTTATCTTGACAAGAGCCTTGAGTCCTTGTCCCGATGGTGATATCCAGCATGCGTAGACGTACTCATCGGTAGAAAGCAGGGCCTTTGAGGCCTCTGCGCTTACGTGGTCAAAGTCAAGGACTATGAGCCCGCTATGAGCCTCTAGCGCATCATCCTTTCGGACGGAGAAGGTGCCGGAGAACAATGCAACTGGGAGAGATTTCTTTAGGTCTGCATTTCCTGCCCTGATGGCAAGGACATTCTCGGCGCTCCTGCCCGATACGATTCTATCCAATGCCGCCACTACGTCTATGAAGTGCGGTTTGTCCGTCTTTGTGACGGACTCAAACATAGTTATGGTAGTCATTGGAAATTCTGTTCGTAATCTTTTTCTAAATAGGCAAACGACCTGGATATTGGCTTGCTGCTGTATAATTTAATTACCCTAAAGTTGTGCACCTTCCTATTGCCAAAAAGCGCCATCTGCAAGGAGTTCATCGTTTCGGGGAATCTGTTTATGTCAAAGGTGTTTTTTGCCCTTGACACAAACTTAATGGGCATGTCTTCACTGCCCTTGGTATTTGCCACCAGCTTCTTTCCAAGTTTGGTGTGCCAAAATACCTGTGCCGCGTGTAGGTAAATCATTTGGCCTTCGTTATTTTCTTCGCTCATAGCCGAACTTTTCAAAGTCATCATGGTATATGGCGGTAATCAAGCGAACTGCATCTTGACTAAGTTCTAGTCTTTCTGAATAGCTTTTGTTTTTTTCTTCTAATTTTTTAGGCAACTCAAGACCAATGGTTTTTGCTACAATTCCTAAGTCTTGTTCAAATGTCTCTAGCCTCCCAATAAAATCTATGTCATCTGAAATCCAAGCCGATTGGCTTGTCATCACATCGTGCTTTCCCCCAACAAAATCTCCATGATACCAAAACTGAATCATTGAGACCAAAGTCAGCGCCTTCGGTGCATCAACAATGTTATCACAAAGCTCTGGAAGTGAATGTCTTTCATTAAGGATTTCATGAACACCAAAAACTTCATCTAATGTAAAATTCTTGTGGTCTGAGTAATTACTTAAAAACCAAGTATAGGGGTTTCTAACAAATGCAAACTTAAAATAATTTTTCCAACGATATTCTCCAGAAATTTCCTTTAATGCTTTGTGTCCTTCGTGTCCGTAAGGTGGTCGCTCATTGTCTGATGAGATACATTTTGGGTCGGCCTCAATAAATATCTGTTCAATCGTAGTACTCCCGGTCTTGGGGATGCGAATGAAGATGCACTTGTATTTATCTGAAATTATCATGGGATTTTAGTAAGTACAATTTCCTTCATGGCTTTAGCAAGTACAAGTTCCTCATTGGTGATTGGGTTATACAACTCGTATTCTTGTATTGCCCTACGCAGGGAATTTGCTTTGACAACTGGCGCTATGTACTTGTCCGTGGTTGGGCAGTAGTATGTCAGCATGTAGTTTTTACCATCAACTATATTTATCTCATCCTCTACTGCTGTGAATGCATCATCATCAGTGAGGTCAGCAATGTCTAGAAAATCTTCGCCGTTTATCTCACGAATCGCTGCTTTGTATCTATTGGCATACATTATATCATAGCAACTTCCCTTGGGAGACACTGAAATGTGTATCTTATGCTTCGACGCGCCATACATGGCAGTAGCGTGGTCTCTTCCAAAAAGCTCCCCTAGTGCCTTCCAGGTCATTCTGGTGTTTTCCCGAAGGTACCCCCATATCATTCTTCGTGTTTCGGCAACGAGTCTCTCCCTGGTTGTTGAATATAAATCTATTGGGCTTATATGGTTGAACTTGCAAAAAACAGCACAAATAGTTTCAATTGATAAATCGTTTTTCATAACTTTATATTTATTGCATATAGGTCGTCTCTCTCTTGATACACTAGGTAATGGCGGTCTTCTAAAAACTTAACTGCCAACTCTTTATTGCCGCCTAAGTGTTTTGTCTCAGCCTTTATTATTTGAGGACGAAGTGCCCCCTCATAATTTACCATTTGTAGGATGGCCCAATCGTGTCCTTCTGTATCAATCTTCAGAAAATCAATTCGCTCAACTTGAAATTCAAGCATAAGCGCATCGTAGGTAGTTGTTAAAACATCAATAGCATCAACAAGGTTTTTATTGGAGTCTATTACATATTCTTCAAAGCAGCTCATTCCGCTAAAGTCCCTGTCGTTTTTGCATATATCGTCTTTGTAGACAAACATGGTTCGCACGGAACTTGTGGTGTCAATAGCCTTGTTGACGTATTGTACTCCCGGTAATCGCTCAATATCATTAAGATATTTTGCAATGGGCTCTACGATTATGCCTTCCCAACCATGACTAGCAAGATGGTTCAGGGTGCCAAAGTTGCAGCTTCCTATCTCGATAAAAAACTTAGTATCTCTCATGATAAGTTAAATTGTCATATTCGCTTGGACCAAAGTATACCCAGGCCTTAATTGCAGTATCTATCTCCTCTATAACAATGGGAATCTCTCTCCTGCGATACCACTCTGGATGTCCCTCAAGGATGTCTAGGCGGCGCAGCATCTTCTTGTTTACCAAGTAGACCTCTACCTCTACGTTGTAGCCTTTGTCTAGCTTGTAAAGCAAAAACGGAAGGCCTCCTTGACGTATTATCAAAGGATACCTGTCTGCGGTCTTTCCCTTGCCCACAAGGGTAGCGTCTTCAAGAACAAAATTATTGCCGTACCCTCCCTTTAGCGTGCCATAAACGGCAACAGCTATATCATTGTCTAAAACATCAGGCTGCCTCTGCATACTAGAAGATTTAGATAGTGCTCCAGGTATTCTTTTCTTCCGCTCATTATTGGGGTTTTGTTCCATGTTAGTTTCCATTCATTTTCGGTTTCATCATATATTATTTTATACATCCTGTAAAAATCACTCCTTCTGTTCATAACTTATATTCTCTCCAGTTTTTTGGACTGTTTTTCCAGCGTATGTACATCTTCGCGGCAACAGCAAGCCGCTGCGGTCTAAACTTATACTTACTCTTTATCTGAGCCATTGCAATCCTTATGAATTGTTCCCTCTCCTTGTCATCTGTTTCGCTCATAGTAGGTCTTTTGATTTAATTAAAACTCCCAACGAGGTGTTGTTGTCACCTCCTGGCACTCCTATGCACTCGTATTTTGTCTTGCATAAATCTTTTAGTCTCGCAGTGGAGATTGTGATTAGATACAGGATGTCATCTTCCTCCATGAATACCTCGTTTTCTTTGTGACGGCATCCCTTTTCGGATGCCGCAATCAAGACCCAATAGTCAGCCTCCGTATTGGCTATGCCCGACGGATGATTTCTTGAGGAGTATTCAATATAGAAGTTCCCAGTCTTATGAACGCCGAAGTCTAGCTTTACCTCAACTGTTTTGTTACCAAGGAGTTTGCCCAAAAGCAGTTCCCCCATGTTGCCAATACGCAAATCGTGACGGAAGTCCGAATTGTATTCCATCTAAATAAAGAGATAGTGAAAAGAAAGGATAGCCCCTATGCCCCACCTTGAGCAACCTAACGCATAGGGTAACCGACTTGCTGCTGTCCCTTCAGTTCATTAGAACGGCAAGTCGTCAGCAGCAGCCGCACTTACAGACGCCTTTTTTGGCGGTGCTGTGTGTGGGTTGAAAACGCTGATGAAAGCCCCGTCGTCCGTCTTGATAATAAAATCAAGCTGAACTTGATTTTTTTCAGTTAAATACCCTTTTAACTCCTCAAGCTGAGAGGCCTTCAAAGATATTGGGTATTTGCGAACACCGGATTCAAAGACTTTTACCTCTCCGACATATCCGATATAGATGTCCTTCTTTTCCATTTTGATTGACAATTAAATTTCCCCTTCTAGATAGAACAAGCTTGAGGGCTTGTCCTTCTCGAAATACTCTCGAATGGTGTTAACCGCTCGATTGAATTTCTCTGCACCGAAGCGAAGGGTTTGCTCTGATGCTTTGTAGACTCCAGGCACATAGGGATAGGACTTTTCTTGGGCAACCCAATAGAAATCCTTATACCCGAAGACCTTGCAGTAAAGGTACGCTTGAATATCGTACCCTAAGTATTTTACATCAGAACGAAATCCTGATATTGAGCGTGTAGACTTGGAATCTGTAATGAATCCACTCCCTTTGCAGTCAAGGAATCCCTTTAAGGGGATTCCATCTATTTCCTTATTGAACTCCACCTGATAGTCTCCTTGGAGGTATATCTCTATAATACCGCAGTCGTCAAGGCGTGTAATCATATCAATGATTTGCTGATGGTCTTGTTGGCTCATAACGGTTCGCTTTCCTATGGATAGCTCCGACTCCTGCTTCCATTCCTTGTATGCGGATGTGGAGCGTGGGCTCTTAGAGCCGTCCATGGTAAGCTTTGCATATATCTCTGAGTCATCGAGCACAAAGAACTGGTCGTTGAATTTATCAGGGGTGAATAGCATGCAGTCGTAAGCGCTCCCAAATTGCAGCGCCTCGCTGTCCTTCTTTAGCTTACCGCTCATGTATAGTTCAAAGAGCGCCATGTCTTGCAGTGCGTACTTAATAGAGCTGTAGGATAGGTGTGGCTTACCTGTCCTCTCAATCATCTGGGTTACCCAGTTTGGTTTATTATTTTTCATTATGAATTGTAGTATTTATCGTATAGCTCGTCGTGTGCGTATTGTAATGATTCGGCTATCTCCTTAGCGCCCTCTGTTTCTATCATGTCCACAATGCTGATGGCCAACTCTATCTCTGTCATCGCTTGAACTGCGGCAGGCTTGGTGTACGTGCTGCCGTAGTGGGATAGTATTCTGCTGGCAAGGCCATCTGTCTTTTTGCTTTTCATTGTCAATCTATGGGTTTATCTTTTGGGTGGTGGTGTCAACCTATTGGTTTACACTTTAGTATTCCAATGGTATTCGCACTTGCCATCCTTAATAGGTGACTCAAAAAAGAACGACTGGTACATTTCGGCCGGCGCGGTGAAGCGGTAGCAAGTTTCTTTTAACTCGCATCCTTCGCCCGTGCATTTGGTTATGTCAAGCATTTGTTTCAGTTTCGCTCTTCAATCGTTGTCCTTGTCTATCCAAGAAAAAATAACTATAAGCATCCCACAGGTGAGAAGCAATAGCATCTTGTATAGCCACCAGTCAAAGTATAAAAAGAGTACTAAAGAAATGATTGAGCCCCATAGCAGCAGGAACCGGTTGCCGTTTTCCTCTTTCATCTTCTACTTGCGCTTTGTCTTTTTAAGTTTTTCCTTGAGCCTGGAAATCTTGCTGCTTAAATACGTTTTTTCCTCGGAAGAAGTGGACTCTAAGTCCATCTTCTGCCGATAGTAAGCCTTCATGATTGGAACTCCAAGCAAAAAGCCTCCGGAAAGAACTGCAATTAGTACCGCTATGGTAGAGACAATTTGGTTAGTATCCATTTATTGCTCCGGTCAAAGGCGCCGAGAATTGCTCAGAGAACGTAAGGGGCTTGTTTAGCCACAGGTTTATGGCAATAGCCCGCCTGCGTCCCTTGGTAACTTTTGCAACAGCGTGCAATTTAGAGGCATCGAAAATAATCAGCCTGTTAAATTTAGGTTTGATTATCTCGCAGTCATTTCCCAAGCCGGTAATCTGTCCGTCTTTTAATTGAGATGCATCATGGTTTTCCCAGTAGTGAAGCATACCGCCCTCCATTTCGTCAATCTCTCGACATGGGTAAAAGATTGTTCCAATAATAGGGAAAGAAAAATCTTTTGTCTGATTAAAGTGCGCTTCATCTTTGTCGAAATGCAATGGCAGGGAGAACTCCATGTCAAAGGCGCTATAAACTTTTCCATCTTCAGATAGGTCTCCAACCCAATGCTCAAAGCCTGAGCATGAAATTGGTGCATGGGGTGAGTTGTCTGCCCAAAGTTGCTGTATAAGAAACTCTCTGATGTTTGAAGGCTGAACGCTCCACCATCCGTCATACCACTGGTATCCGGGTTGCCAAAACTCTTCGGACGATTCAATTTTTTGTAAAAAATCTAAGTCCTTTACGAAGTTGTCTATAATAATCATATTTGTTTAATTAGGGGTTGTTACTAATGTCTTGAGTGACTCAATGGCGGTCGCGCTTAACTCGCTGCCATATTTTTTTACCACATCGTCAAAGCGTTTCTTGCGTTCCGGCGCGTTAGCACCTTCTTGTATGTATGATATGGCCTTAGATAGTTCTACCGGCGCTTTAGGCGCCGTTGGCATATCTTGCTTGGCAATAGCCATAGACACCTCTTCTGCTGTTGCGATGGAAGACTCTATCCCGATGCCAAGGAACCCAAGGGCCCTGCCTACGGCGGAGGTTTCGCAGTTCTCCACAAAGGATGTCTTGTTAATTGTGGAAGACGAGCGGTCTTCTTGCGCAAGACCAGTGGAAAGCAAAGTGCCTACGTTGTCGCGTATGGTTGCTTTGATAACACAGGTCTCTGAGTCTATTGCGATTACCTCAGTCTCGATTGAGAAGCCGCTGTATTCGGGAAGTTTGCGAAAAGCCAAGATGCGTTCATTTACTTGAACGTACTCTTTGCCTTTGATGATAGTGGTTTTTAGTTGGTATGCCATTTTATTGAATTAGAATTTGTTAAAGGTAATTATTTATTTTGAGTTGGGCAAATTGTATTCCATATCTACTGCAATACCTCTGTCCATCTTCTCCGCGCAAGCGTAATGAACTGATTGAATTTTCAGCATCCACTCCATGTATGTCATCTTACGCTCGGTCGAGCCATCCTTCTTGCACATATATTTTTTTGATTACGTTAAGAGTCCTTAGGAACGAAGATATGGTTTGGAAGTCCACCCCATTTTCTGCGTTCTCGTCAATCCACATCACCTGTGATGATGGTTCATTCATCATTAGGTCAACGAAGTTAGGCATATCGTATGCTGTTCGTACCATTGATTTAGCCATGAGGCTGTTGGTGTCGTCATAATCATTGAGTGCAAGCACGTCAAGTATTTTTGTTCCTATTGTGTTTTTCATATCATTATGTATATTTCTCGATTAGGTACGTAATTAAGCGCACTGAATAGTAAAAGAACAAATAGAATGGTAGGTGAATTGCTATCCATGCAAGTGCTTCTATCCAGAAGGCTGGCTTTCGCCGGGGTCTAAAGTCATAGTCTTTATATTCTTTATTGCTCATCTTTAATTGGGGGTATTTAGTTGTTGTTTGATTTCTTCAATGTCCATTAGGCATTGCTTGGCCTTTACCTCTATGAAGGTTGTGTGCGTTAGTTTAGCGTAGTCCACTATGATGTTTAGGTTTATCTCTAACCTTTCTAACTGCTTCTGAACCAAGCCTACCCTTAGCCTTGCTAACTGCATCTCAGCCTGTGTCGCTGGTTTTCTTGACTGCGTGTTCATCAGTACACACGTGGGTTGTCAAGGCTCATGTCATAGAGCGTTTCCGTTCTAATCCTTCGGTCTTCGGCAACCTCCTTGAATGTCGCGCCATCGGGGGTGTTGCGCATCCCAAGGTGCTCACCTATAATCTCGCGGCTACGTCTTTCGTTGCCTGCGGTACATAGGTATATTGAATAGGTGGGCATCCCTTCCGATAGTGTTCGGTTTAAGCCTCTTGAACCCGACCCCTTGACGGGGTTCGGGATTGTTACGATGAAATGTTTCATATTTAGTTGGATTTAATTGTGCAAAGGTTATGTTAAAAAATTGAAATAAAAAAATGCTAAGGTGTTATGATGTGTCTGTTGTCATTTCGTTTTGTATTGATTGCGTAGTTTCATTATGTCAAGGCGTAGCGCAAAGCGAGAGTTTCTTTTGAAGACGAAATATATTTTATCCCACTCATTCGGATTACGTTCAAATCGCCGTTGGTTGAAGCGTCCCGTATGCCTTGTGCCGCCTAATTCGCGAGCACGTCTACTGGCATCTTCAACACTCATATTCTCACCCTCGTTGAACAGGGCTGAGAAGTGAACAGCGACCCTCGTTTCCCCCTTGGAACTTACCGGTACGGGAATGAAGTCAAAGTCATGGCGGAATGATGATATGGGTATGGACGATAGTTCGTTTTTCATGGCTGTATCTTATAGGTATATTGAATTGGTATCGTATTCGTACTCTGTTCTTAGGTCATCTTGGGCAACGAACTTGCCCTTGTCGTTCCTATAGTCGCCTGTCTTTCCGTTGTAGGTAACCGGGCTACCCGTAGAATCCTGAACCATATAGACGCGGCCTTCGGCATCCCACCGCTCTCCGCTGTTGAAGTAGTGAGTCCCTGCGAAGTCCATCCCTTCCTCGGAATAGCGAATCTCCATAGACATCTCCTCATCCCTTAGTATGTCGCATAGGGCGTTGAACCAACTGGTGGGTGGCGACCATGCGGTGTTAAAGCATATCTTGAGCGTTACCGCACTTGAGTTGGGCTCGGTGAGTAGGTTGCTCTCTATGTGGTACACATCGGCATCCCACTTAGTCCCCCAGTTCGCTATGTTCCAATTATACCATTCGTTATATCCGAACCTCTTTATTAAGTCCTTGCTCATCTTCTTGGTGATAGGCTCACCATAGGTACGGCCATTGTTCATGGCCTTATCCTCAAGAAACTTTTTGCGTTCTTTCAAGGTAACGATACGCGCAGGGGCTGACAGCCCACATAGTTCTGGTGGGGTGGGTAGCAGCGCAGTAAACGAGAAGAACATAAGTCCTTCAGGCACAGAAGGATAGTCATCCGTATCTCGTTCTGTTGCCTTAGCAAACAGAAGGGGCTGAAGGGTGCTGGCAAATATCTCACGTGGGCAAGTTATGTCAAGGGTGTTTTCACAATAGTTAGGCATGATATAGAATTTAATTTGGGTTAAATACAAATGCGAACCTCTCGCATTGTGCTGTTCAAGTCATCGGACACAATAGTAATTGAGTCGTCAATGTAGAAAGTGTATAGGTCTTCCTGGCGTTCGCCTTCGTGTATCTCTACCACCACCACATCGTGGTCGTCAAGGTGCTGAATTGCTTGGCGTAGGTCGCCGATTGTTAGAATGTTTTTCATATAATTAAGGTTTAGAATAGATAGAAAATCCTGAGCCATACGCCATTTGGTATTGCTCAATCAAAAAAGAAGCCTCGGCACGGGTCGAGGCTTGGTCAATCTCCTCGCGTCCATAAGACGAGAGGGCATATATTTTATAGGTCATAATTTCTATTGTTTAATTGGTTAAGATGCCTCACGGCATTTCGGCTAACCGCTGCCACTGGACAAACCTTCGGAAAAGAATCCAATTCAAACTCTCTTCGCTACTGAGGTCGCAAGCAATCTCAATGTTGTTCAAGTTGTGCCAACACTCGTCTGACGTTTCGCTTTGTCGTTCAAAATGTTTTTCAAGTTGCTCATCGCGGATGAACTTGCGCACTATGTCAAGGTCATCCTTCACCATAGCAAGGCGGTGCTTTAGCATTTCGATTTCAGTCATTTCAGTTTCCATAATTGTTTTGTTAGTTAGTTAATTTATCGTACGCATCAAGCCAGTTGGTAGGCTTGAGTGATGGCTTGGGGTTTGATAGGTCGTCCATCTTTTGTATGACCGCACCTGCTGCCTCAGGGATGTAGTTCCAACACGTTAGGCACTCGCTCTCGTAGTTGACCTCAGCGGCATCATCAAGGCATTCAGCACAGAAGTACGTGTCGTTGATGAACCTCGCATCATAGTCGTAGTCCTCGATGCCGTACTTGTTGCTGTTGGAATAGGGGTACATAGTGCCCTTTGTCTTTGAGAGGCCAAAGCCTGCGTTCCAATCGTCTACCTCATCGGTGTCGTAGATGTTGCCGTAGGGGTCGTTGTACTTGTTGCCGAGTTTGTAGCCATAGTCGTACTTGATAGGCTTGTTGGTGTGTGATAGGTTTGAGAACCAATTCTCGCCCACCCAATTACCTACCGCCTCGTTGAAGATGCGGTACTCGCCGTCTTTGTCAAGGAATATAAGTTTGCTTGTGTCCTCGATGAACCGATAGATGCTCTCCTCAATGAACGGGTTGTCAAGGGTAGCGACACTTGGTATGATGATGTTGGATAGTAAGTCCGCAAAGTCGGATGTGTCGCTCTTGTCCTTTGTTCCAAGGCCGTCAATGATGCCGTTGTGAACAAAGCCAACAGACTCGGACACAAAGAAGGGGTGCAGGTATTCGGGGGTAAGTCCATGGGTAGCGATGCGGAAGTGCAACAGCATAGGCAAGTCGCCGTACTTGTTGTTGATGTCCACATAGCGGGCATAGAACCCCTCGAAGTTCTTGTTGCTGTCAAGCCGCGATATGTTGGGGAACTTTTCCGATACGAGTGCGCCATCGGCCACATATAGGATGCCTGCACCATCATCGTTGTTTTTCCAGCAGTTGGATAGTTTGTCTTTTTGGATACGCTTACCGGCGTTTAGAATTGCAATACACATAATAAATTGATTGAAGTTTGTTAATGAAATAGATAATGATTACTTACCAAGGAACTTTAGTTCCTTGCACGATAGGGGCTTGACATTCTCGGAGTATTTTCTGCCACCATCTACACGTGAGATGATGTCGGACACCTCTTGTGCCCACCCAATAACGTCATCAATGCCCACAGAGATACGTTTCTTGACGCGCTTGAGTGAGGTGATGAAGAAGTCAAGCATCACGCCATGCCCTGTCTTGGATACCGATAAGGTATCGTGCATAGCATCGGCAAACTGAGAGTACCAACATACCAAACGAAGCAGTCGCTCCTCGGTGTACACCTTACGTAGGTGCTTGTGCAGTACGCTACGTCTGTCGAGCATCATGCCTTGCACTTGAGCCACACTCTTGCCCAAGTTGTTTGCCATGATGCGGAATAGGTCGCGCCTCCATAGCAGGTTATCCACGCTCTCGACCCTTGATACAAGTCGGAACTCAATGTAATCTTGTTGAACATTGAAGGCCACGTAGCGGTCTTCGCCGTTGTACTTGTTTATGTCGACCTTCATCTTCGCCCACCGGCCGGTTACACGCCTCCGGTATAGGGCAAGGAATAGCGGCAAATAGGCCGCCGATTCCTTGAGCAGTTCTGCGCCCGTCATGCCACGCTTGCCGAAGTTGATGTGCCCACCGCAGTCGTATGATGAGTCGGCGTTGATGTGTCTACGTAGTGTCGTGTCCGCTATATCGTTGTCAAGTTTGTCGCTGAACAAGTCATAAATAGGTGATACCAATTCATAGCCCGTTTCGCTGGAGAGCGAGCCATCGTGTTCTCGTGCCCACCCCATTGTAAGGTCGCTCACGCTGTACCGCGATAGTATGTCCCCGTCCTCCTTCTCGACCTCGAAGCCGATAGTGTACAGCGTTTTGGGGCTTGTCGTGTCCACGTAGCCATTGTCCTTGGTAGTGTGGTACTCAAGCGTATCACTCTCCTCCTCCTCTGGCTCAAAGGTATAGTATCCATCGCCATCGTGATACCAAAAGTATGAGCCTTGGTCGTTCTCGTGGTAGTAGCCCTCATCCTCAACATAGGTGGCATCATTACTCCAAATGTATTCGCCCTCACATGAGCCGCCATCGCACATTACATAGTCGTCCTCGTCTACCTCGGCCTTCACAAAAAGGTTGCCCCCAATATCTATGAGAAGGTCGCCGCTCTCACCAAGGAGCAGCGTAACCCGTCTGGTTGGCCGCCCTACCATCGTGGCTATTGTTGAGCCACGATGGGCATACATACCCGCAAACTCGCTCGGCTCGGTGAGCATTACGCACTGGCCCATAGGCCGTTCTTCGCCGTCATAGCAAGCCACTTGTTCATCATCCTCGACTACCGGGGTAGGCTCTACCGATGTGAGCCACTCATCCAGCCCCGATACCAAGGTAGGCTCTACCAATGTGAGCCACTCATCAACGAACACCCATACCTCATTTGGCTCGAAGCGATACCTTGCGCCATCGCTTGCAAATCCCACGCCCGATATGGTGAACTGCCGCCCTTGGTAGTTCGCCCTCATGTCTCCGTTTATGCTACACATTCCATCGTATGGGGCATTTAAGTCAACACGTACTACATCTCCTACATTAAACATACTCATAATAAATTTTATTGGTTAAGACGCTTCTCAGCGTTTCGGCAATAGATGCCTCGTCAGTTAACCTGATGTCCGTTTTATGTGTGGTCTCCACGATTCCCCTAAATCTTCGCTGCAAAGGTTAGTCAGCAATGTTAACTGAATGTTAAGGCTATGTTATTATTCTGTTAAATCTTTTAGTGTGTTCTCGTTCTCCTTTAGCGCATCGTATAGCGATTTCGTTATGCACTTAATCTCAATGCTGAAATGGTTGTAGTCCTGCAAGCCCATGAAGTACGCGCCATCTATGTCTGCAATTAGAATTCGTGCCCCATGATTGCCGGCCACATGAACGGCAACAGATAAAAATACGCGGTCAATGTCCTCAGTGAGTTGGTCTATTGATTCGCATATTTCTTGATGCATATTTATCAGTGCCCGATAGTCCGCACCGAATAGTCCAGCGTTTTCTCGGCTTCTCGCTTGAACCCATAGTTCACGCTCAAGCACCTCGGCTTTGTTTAGTCCTGTTAATAGGTTGCTGATGCTCATCTTTTTCATGGTGTTTATTTAATTAAGGTTTAGAATAACTTGGGAGTTCCGATAGGGATACACAAATGATAGGCTCAACACTCACCGCGCTAAATGCACTTTGGTATTGCTCAATCAAAAAAGAAGCCTCTTCAAAAGTCGAGGCTTGGTCAATCTCCTCCCACCCATAAGGCGTGAGGGCATTTATTTTATAGGTCATATTGTTATTATGATTTGATAGGTTGATATTTTTTGGTAATGACAATTTCTTCCACTACCTCCTCAAAGTATTTCACATCCCATAGGTACGGGTAGCCAATCTCGTTGCTGCCTTGGATTATTTCTATGATGATTTGATGAGTAGGCTCAACGCTTCCTATTTCAAACCCAACACATTTACCCCCGCCTCCAAACCTTGGTATGTGTCTGTACTTGAACAGGTCAACGCCATACACATCCATTTGCACACTAAAAATTGCCTCATTGGGATTGTCCACAAGGGCATTCATTCCATTGTCGCACTCAATGTAGTAGGTTTCGCCTCCTGACTCGTATTCTTGTTCTGTTTTAATAAATTCACGCTTGATGCGTACTTTTTTGCCTAACCACGATTGTATCGTTTCCATAGTTTCTATTGTTTATTTAATTAAGTCCCTTATTGTGTCGGGGTTGGTAGTGCCCCACTTTGCGTGTACCCTTTCGAGCAACGCCTTCGCCTTCTTGAAGGCATCGCTTCGCTCATCAGCCCACATATAGTCAATGTGTGCCCTTCGTATGTCGCTTATCTCGTTCATAGGGTTATTTATTATCGGTTGTGCCTTTGTACCATCCATCAACCCGAAGGTTATGCTTTAGTACACTAACTAAGGGGTCATCATTTTTGCGCCTCTTTTCTACTTTTTTTATCCATTTCATTGTTATGTTTGTGTTAAGTTTAGGGGACAAGTAAGGCCACGAACCTCCGCACAACAGGGCATAGTACACCCTTTGCATCTTGTCCGGTTTACGTGTGGTCTCCACGATTCCCATAAGTAGCGGGGCGGGTTAACGCCCTCGCTTCGCCCTACGCTCAAGCCGTTGGTCGACTCGCCGCTCATCTTTTCTATCTATGCTATTAGCATAGCGCATCTCGATTGCATCGGCCAATCTTTTGCCTCGCATCTTACGCTCCGACCGCCGGACTGACGTGCCCCCCTCCAAGGCAGGGGCACTTGTCAGTCGCACTACGTACTCATGGCCGTTGTGGCCTTGTCGGGTCGCAAAAATGCTCATTGCTCAAAGGAGTTTTGGTCGTTAAGCGCAAGTGCCTTCGCACCCTTGTCCAAGTATGCCTCATACAGGACTGCCTGCCCTTGGATGGTGTATGCCCATTCGGGGGATTTTTCGTTGTAGGCATCGGAAATCTTGGCTTGGTAGCCTTCGTAGTAGGCATAGGCATCTGTCTGCAAGAATTCCTCGTAAAGGTCAAGGATGAAGTCAGTACCGATTTTTTTCTCGAGTGAGGCAAGCAGGGTTTTAAGCGTAGGGGTCATAACGGGAGGTTTTGAGTTTGTGAATTCGAACACTGCAAACGTAAAACGCCAATGTTAAGTGAATGTTAAGGCTATGTTATCTTTCTGTTAATTATTACCTTCGGTAATAATTCATGATGCGCGCGTACACATAGGCGTACACACACACGTACACACACACGTACATACGCGTACACGTACGCCGCCGCTCACGCATGAAGTGAGCCGAGGCCAAAGTTCCTCTCGCGTTGAGCAACCCCTTGGGTTGCGAAGGCGCACACACACCCACGCACACGCGCCTTGATTGCCGAAGGCAATGTAAATTTAATGTAAACAAATGCGGGTCTTATTTGAGGCCCCCCTCGGCTCGTTTGCCGCATCTTGGGGTCAAAATGGGGCAACCATACAGCCCACCTCCCGAAAGTAGTTTAGTATCCCTCCTTCCCTACGGAAAGGAGGGTAATAAACTAAATAAAAATGACATATCCAAATGAAAACCAAAAAGATAACAGAACCTTAACGATAAATTAACATTGGAAATCCCAAAAATATCCGTGTTCAAACATCGAGCCTCGCGTAAGGCGCGAGCGCACACATGGGCAAGCGCGACCAAGCGCACACCCAAGCACACCTAAAGATTAACAGAACCATAACACATCCTTAACATTGGGGTAACATTGGGCTTTTAGGTTTGCTGAAGTAATTAACTAAATAACCCCCCCACCCTATGACACACTTTGAAAAAATCAATACTGACGCGGCTTCTAAGGTTCGCCAAAGCCTTGTAAAATTAGCCGTTGGATTCAAGTACCGCATTGTGCGTGACGAAATCGGAAACTTGGCCTTTGAAGTTTACGACAAATTTACCAAGCCTTACAAAGACCCTCGTAAGTCCGACCCCTCGAACTGCTCAACCCTTGTGCGCGACCTTTACGCGCTTGGGGAATTACTTGAGAATTATGACGAACGCCTTGACAAGGACACCATCCACGCCCTTTACAACGCCCACGAATTCCAAATTATGAGCGTAATTGTACGCGAATACGACCGAGACCCCTTGGCGAATAGTTGTTCAAACCTACGTGGTAGGTAGGGCACTGCCCTTCTTTTAGGCCGCCTTCGGGCGGCTTTTTTTTTGCCCTTATGTGTTTTCCTGGATAGCACCCAAACGAACGCGGAGAATGCCCCCTTTGGGTTTGTACGCTGACTGCTGACACACGATAGGTA
>Ga0209357_1000079_pt1 | contig 32072 bp, 29 predicted proteins | sample LauGreFBDMM110SD_2_FD_187573 | JGI IMG/M metagenome (GOLD analysis project Ga0209357, IMG submission 187573) | Freshwater lake microbial communities from Lake Michigan, USA - Fa13.BD.MM110.SD (SPAdes) (version 3) | ecosystem: Environmental > Aquatic > Freshwater > Lake | place: Lake Michigan... | reverse complement strand
GTTGGCCAAGGCGAAACTTTTGCCAATGCCGCCCTTGCCGTAAATGGCAATGATTTGGGTTTCTTTGGTGACTTCGCCGGTGTGCACCGCGTCTGGCTCGACAAACGCCTCTTGGCGCAGGCGGTCTACAAATTGCACAGGTTTTTCGTTGGCAGTACTCATCAATTTCTCCAGTCCATGACCATCTTCAAACAGTGGGGGTCGCCAAAGGCGATTTCATAAGCCTCGAGTGCCTTTTCAGGCGTTTGGGTGTGGGTCAACAAACCATCCAAGGACAAGCGTCCGCTGTGAATAAGTTCGGTGACAGCCAGCAGGTCGGATTTTTTCCATTCGGTGGCGACACGTATTTGCGCTTCCCGCATGAAAGCCGGTGGGTAGGCAAACGACAAATCTTGGGTGTAAAAACCGGCCAGCACCACCTCGCCGCCATGGGCCAAGCGGGAGATCAAGCTGTTGAGCAATTTGCCGTCGCCGCTCACGTCGTAGATGGCTTGGTAATCTTTGCGGGTGTCTTCATCAGGGTGAATGACTTTGTAGCCTTCGCCGCCCGCTTGTCGAACCGCATTGGTTTCCCACACGGTGGGCGCTGGCAGGCCTGCAGCCACCACCAAACGTGCTAGCAAACGGCCCATGACACCGTGTCCGACGATCAGGTCGGGGGCGATGATGGGGTCGCGTTTGCCGCCAATGGAAACTGCGTGGTAGGAGGTGGCGGCCAAGGCCAACAAAATCGCATTGGCACCCAGACCTTGGTCAACGGGAATGACACGGCTGTGTGGCACCACCATGGTGGCACCTGCGCCACCGAAGAGGTTGTGGGCACCTGTGAAGGTGTAGGAGCCCGGAACAAACACCCACTCGCCCACTTTCACAGGGGACGTTGGCGGCGCATGTTTGACCACGCCCACGGTTTCATAACCAGGGACCAAGGGATAAGCCAAACCTGGGAAAGCGGGCATGGTGCCGGTCCAAAGCAAGCGCTCTGTGCCGGTGCTGATGCCGCTGAAAGCGACATCCACCACAAGGTCCTCCGCACCCGGATCGCGCAAGTCAAGTTGCTTGACTGACAGCTGTCGGGGGGCGTCAAAAACGATGGCTTGGGCTTTCATGGTTTGTATTTTTATGTTGACGGTGTATTGTGTCAACTTGAATTGACGTTATTTCTTAAAAACTAGGGAAAACACTTAATTCTTCTGCGCCAGCAGCAGTCGGGTGTGTAAAGGCATGGGGTTGGCAATGTCCATCACAGTGACAAAACCAGCCTCTTTCAGCAAGGTTTTCAGCTCCTCTGGGGAGCGCAAGCGGCCACTGCCCATGGCCAGCAAGTAAAAGTGGAAATAAGCGTCTCCCACCGAATGTGCGCCTGTGGCCTCGGCCATCGGTTCGGCCAACAACAACATGCCGCGCGAAGGCAGGGCTTGGTGAATCGACCTGAGCAGGGCCTTGACGGTGGCGTCGGGGTGGTCATGCGCCACGCGTACCAAGGTCACCAAGTCAGCGCCCTTGGGCAAGGTGTCGCTGATGAAGCTGCCGCCATGAGCGATAGCCCTGTCTCCCAAGCCGTTGGCTTGGAATCGCGCCTGCGCCAAAGCTGCAACAGGTGGCAAATCAAACAACATGAGTTGGAGTTGGGTGTGGTGTTGACCCAAGGCTGAAATCCAACCACCTTGTCCACCACCCACATCCATCACACATCGGTGCTGAGAAAAATCATAGGAAGCCAGCAACTCCTCAATGACAAACCGCTGTGAGGTCGCCATCAGCTCCGAATAGCGAGCCACTTTCTCGGCTTCCCATGAGGGTGGTTTGTCGCCATTCATGTAGGGCCAATAGGCTTGCATATGTGGCTGTATTTCATCGCGCAACAAGGCCAATGTGTCGCGCATGTCCTCGTACAACACCGCGTTGTGCTCGATCATCAAACGCAAGCCCACGTCTGCTGCCACGGGTGCGCCTAGGGCGCCTAAACCGAAAAGGTCAGCGCCGCGCATCTCCAATAAGCGCAAGGACACAGCAGAGTGCAACAGCCGCTGTAAAGCAGGTGAACTGATGTGACACTCCTTGGACAGCTCATCCAAGGTCTTAGGGCCGTCCCGCAAAATTTCCAATAAGCGCAAGCGAACACACGACAGCAAAACTTGCGAATGCACAAAGCCCGCCATCAACTGAAACAACTGTGCGGCACGTCGACGGGTTACCCATCGGGTGATGGGGTTGCCAATCGCCCAGCGGTAAAAGCCAGGCGACGTCATCCAACCATCTACCCACCTGTCAAACTGGCTGCGCCAACCTGGGCGAGATTGCCCTGTATTGAAGCTACCTTTGGCTAGGTCTAGGCTTTTCATGGTCTTGATGCGAAGGCTCAAGCGTTTTCTTTTTGCTCTGTGACCGCAACATGTCGTTGGATTTGCTCATATGCCGACTGCGGCACCAAGCGCTCAGATTCCATTCGAACCAACTGCTGCATGGCTTGGCGATGCGCACACGCAGGCACTGAGTCCACAGCAGCATCCATCAATTTTTCGAAATATGCCAATGCACCTGCCAACCCCAAGTCGGCGGCAGCACTGGGTCGGCCATGCTGAGCGTCTTGGCCCACCGGTTTGCCTAAGGTCTCGGCTTGACCCATGACATCGCGGATGTCATCTGCCACTTGGTAGGCTTCACCCAGCGCTTCACCTAAAGCTCTCCATGGAGCTGGGTCCACCCCAGCGGCGAGTGCGCCAGCGCAAGTGGCAGCAACAAACAAAGCACCTGTTTTGGCGCGTTGGTATTGGCTAAGCGCCACCTTGGTTTCGCACTCCCAAGCCTGTCCTGCGACGATGCCGTCTGGGGCGCCCACGCCATCGCTGATGGTGGAAATCAGGTCTGCCAGACGTGCGGGATGAAGTCTTCCTGCACGGGCTATCACTTGGTAAGCCATCACGATCAAACCATCGCCCGTCAGCAGCGCCAAAGGTTCACCGAACTGCTTGTGCACCGTGATTTGGCCTCGACGTGTGTCCGCATCGTCAAAGCAAGGCATGTCGTCATGCACCAAGGAGGCACAGTGCATGAGTTCAATCGCCACGGCGGCGGCGTCTGAAAGTGCTGGTGCATCGTCGCCACAGGCTCTTGCAACGGCCAAACACAGTTGTGGACGAATCCGCGCACCGCCTGGGAACACCGCGTGGCGCATGGCAGACATCAAGCGCGGTGGAGCGCTCAAGGCTTGAATATGGGAAAAATGCAGTTCTAGCGCGGCTTCAATGCGTGTTTGCATGCTCATGGCGACCCCCAATAATGGCGTGGAACCATCGCAACGACCCATCAAGACGACGTCCACAGTGTCAATTTAACATGACACTGTGAATTGTCAATCTGGATTTATTTGTACCTAGGGTTTACCTAGGGTTTACCTAGGGTAAGGTTATGGCTTACATGCCTAAAGGACTGACGCCAAACAACCACGCATGACCTCGGGACAACAAAAAAGCCCAAACCACCACGCCTATGCCAATCGCCCGCCATGTGGCAGCGCTGGAAACCTCGGGCTCAAGCGATCCACTGCCTTCGCCAGCGGACAAAGATGCGGCGGCCAAGCGGTCACGCTGGCGGGCGGCTCGAAAGTTGAGCACTGACCAGAGTAAAAAAGCGCCAAACAACACCACATCAGCCAAACGCGGGTTGGCCAACAAATGTGCCAACGCCCATACCTTGACCGACAACACCATGGGGTGATGCAACTTGGCCTTGATTGCGTTGCGAGGTGAATAGACACAGGCCAACAACACCAGTGACACCAGCATCAACAGAGCCGCACCATGCTTGGCCCACACAGGGGGTGACCACAACACAGGGCTGTCCCATCGCACCTGGTCAAAACCAAACATCATCAAGCCAAAGCCCACCAAGGACACCAAGGTGTAAACCCCTTTGTACCCTTTTTCGCCCAAGCGCTCTAAGGTGGCTTGACGCCAGTTTTCAGCAAAGATGCGGGTTGAATGCGCGCCTAAAAACAATACCAATCCGAGTATCAGCAAAGCCATATTTGGCCCCTTTCTTCCATGGTCAATGTTGACGGTGCAAGACCCAATCTGTCAAGGCCCGCAAAGCTTGTGTGTTGGGCAAAGCGCTTTTGATCAAGGCAGCTTGGGCTTGGTCGGCCAAAGCCTTGGCTTCTTGTCGAGCCCCTGCCAAACCCAGTAAAGAAACATAAGTGGGTTTGTTGTCTGCTGCATCTTTGCCGGACGTTTTCCCCAGCACCGCCGAATCAGCCGTAACGTCCAAAATATCGTCCACCACCTGAAAAGCCAGGCCCAAAGCTTGGGCAAAACTTTGCAAAGCTTGGTAGGCGCGAGAGCTGGCGTCGCCAGACACCGCACCCATTAGCACACTGGTTTCCAATAAAGCACCGGTTTTGCAGCGGTGCATATGGCGCAAAGCTTCGGCGTCCAGTGCCACGCCCACGCTTGCCAAATCGATGGCTTGCCCACCCGCCATGCCCGCATGGCCAGCACCGCGAGCAAGCAATGCACAGAGCTTGGTCTGCACCGCGTCAGGAATATCACTGTCGTCTGGTGTGAGGCATTCAAAAGCCAGCGATTGCAGTGCATCACCGGCCAGCAAGGCCTGCGCTTGTCCAAACTTCACATGCACTGTAGGTTTGCCCCGGCGCAGCACATCGTTGTCCATGCAAGGCATGTCGTCATGCACCAAACTGTAAGCATGGATCAACTCCACCGCGCAGGCGGCACGCATGGCCGCGTCTTCCATCCAAGCCACTTGCTGGCCAGCAGCACTGGCTTCCATACTGGCCAAAACCAAAAGTGGGCGCAAACGTTTTCCACCGTCCAGCACCGCATAGCGCATCGCGTCACCTAAGCCGGCAGGCGCGTAAGCGGGCACCCCATCTTCTAAAGCCATTTCTATAGCTGCTAAATGGGTCTGGCTCCATTGGTTGAAATTAAAGGCTTTCATTCGCTGCCACTCCATTGTTTCAGGGTACCTGCTTCCAAAACTTTGATTTGTTCTTCCACCGCTTGCAGCTGCGCACGGCAATGGTTCAACAAAAAAGCACCACGCTGGTAGGTTTGCAGCAATTGCGCCAAAGGCAATTGCCCCGACTCCATGTGGGCCACCAAGCCTTCGAGTTCCTTCAAACCTGCTTCATAGCTTTCGGGAAGGGCTTGCACAGAAGCATCAGGCGGTGAAGAGGGTTTGGTTTTGGTCATGCCACACTGTATTTAATAAGATTAAATCCATTGTAGGCGGGTGATTTAATCTTAAAAAATTGTAAATATTGCTAAAAGTCGAGGCTACAATCCGCTTCCGCCTGGGGTACCCCCAGTTTTTCAGTCATTCTCCCTGTGGGGAGTCTTTAGGTCAGGTCGCCCATGTCTGATTTAAGTCTTCAACTGCAGCAGGCCTCTGGCCAACTTCCAGTTTCAAGCTATTTCGATGACGCGCTGTACCAGCGTGAAATTGAGCAACTTTTTAAGCGTGGTCCGCGTTATGTCGGCCATTCGCTTTCCGTGCCCGAGGTGGGCGATTTTCATGCGCTTGCCCATGAAAACGAGGGTCGCGCTTTGGTGCACACCCCCCAAGGCATACAGCTGATCTCCAATGTTTGCCGCCACCGTCAAGCCGTGATGCTTAAAGGAAGAGGCAACCTGAACGACCCTGCACGCAGCATGGGCGGCAACGTGGTTTGCCCTTTGCATCGATGGACCTATTCGGGTCACGGGCAGTTACTAGGCGCACCACATTTTCAGCAAGACCCTTGCCTGAACCTACAAAACTACCCGCTACAAGAATGGAATGGTTTACTCTTCGAAGCCAATGGCCGCGATGTGCTGGCCGACTTGGCTGGCATGGGACCTCGCAACCAACTCGACTTCACCGGCTATGCCCTTGACCATGTCGAAATGCATGTCTGCAACTACAACTGGAAAACCTTCATTGAGGTCTACCTCGAGGATTACCACGTTGGCCCCTTTCACCCAGGGCTTGGTAACTTCGTTACCTGCGAAGATTTGCAATGGGAACTGAAAGACGAGTATTCTGTGCAGACTGTCGGGGTGGCCAACCGCTTAGGTAAAGCCGGTAGCCCCATTTACGAGCGCTGGCACAACGCCTTGCTGCACTACAACCAAGGCTCTGTCCCCCAACATGGCGCGATATGGCTGACCTATTACCCCCACATCATGGTGGAGTGGTACCCCCATGTGCTCACCGTATCCACCTTGCACCCCATGGGTCCGCGCAAAACCATGAACGTGGTGGAGTTCTTCTACCCCGAGGAAATCGTCGCTTTCGAGCGCGGCTTTGTAGAAGCGCAACGAGCAGCCTACATGGAAACCTGTGTGGAAGACGATGAAATCGCCGAGCGCATGGACCAGGGCCGTTTGGCGCTGATGCAACGCGGCGAGAACCAAGTGGGACCCTACCAAAGCCCCATGGAAGACGGTATGCAACATTTCCACGAGTGGTACCGCCGCAGAATGGATACCTCTAGCTAAATGCAAGCACTTTGAATGCTGCGCACCCGCGCGGTTCCCGACTCACCCGCAGAGGATCACTGAGCCATGTACACCACCCTGATTTCTGTTGAAGCGTTGAAGTCCATTTCGGCCGTCGTCATCGATTGCAGCGCCGACTTGGCCAAACCCGAAGCAGGTCGACAGCAGTTTGAAGAGCAACACATTGCTGGCGCCTTGTTTGCCGACATCAACACCGATTTAGCCACGCATGACAAAGCCTTGGCGGTCAACGGCGGCAGACATCCCCTGCCCTCACGCGAACACTTCGCGCGGTGGCTAGGCGCTTGTGGCATCAGCGAACACACCCAAGTGGTGGTCTATGACCGTCAAGCCATGAACTATTGCGGCCGTTTGTGGTGGATGCTCAAGTGGTGCGGCCACGAGGCGGTGGCAGTGCTCGATGGCGGCTTGCAAGCGTGGGTGGCAGCCGGTGGCAATGTGGCCAACGGTCCTGCTTTGCCCGTGGCGACAGCGCCATTTCCTTTGCGTGAGCCTTTGCTGGCGTTGAAGTACACGGCTGATGTGTCTGCCAATTTAGGCCGTCCTGCGCAAACCATTGTGGATGCGCGAGCGCCTGCAAGGTACAAAGGCGAAACCGAACCTTTCGACCCAGTAGCGGGCCATATACCTGGCGCTCTGAATCGCCCTTTCAATACCAATGTCAACCCGCAAGGTTTCATGAAAAGCCCAGCTGAATTGAGCGCCGAGTTTAAGGACCTGCTCAACGGTCGCGACGCCAGCAGCGTGGTGCACCACTGCGGCAGCGGCATCAGTGCCATTCCCAACATTCTGGCCATGCAAGTCGCGGGTTTGGGTTCTACTTCTCTTTATGCTGGCAGTTGGAGCGAATGGTGCAACACGCCAGGTCTGCCCTGCGCACAGGGCTAAAAGGCTTAATGTCCGTGGATCCACTGCACCGCAGCGCTAACCATGGCAATGCCTGCAAACAACCAAAGTACTTGCATCGCCGTCTCTGCAGCTGACAAGCGTTTTTGCAACTGAGGGATCAGGTCTGCCAAGGCGACATAAACATAACTGCTGCTGGCAATGACAAGCAAAAACGGCAGCCAAGCTTCGTTCCCCTCGATCAGGAAAAAACCCGCCAAACCGCCCACTACCGTCACGCTACCGGCCATGCATAACTTCAATAAAGCATCGCGCCCCTGACCCAAACCACGTTTCAAAACAGCCAAGTCACCCATGTGGTGGGGAATTTCATGGGCCAAAACAGCAACAGATGCCGCCACACCTAAGCTGAAATCGGTCATGAAAGCCGCCGCCACCAAAACCCCATCGCCAAAGGCATGCACGCTGTCGCCCGTGAGTACCGCCCAACTGCCTGTCAAGCCCTCTGCAGTTGGGTGCTCATGTGAATCGTTGTCCTTGTGACCATGGGACCCATGGTGAGCCTGTCCATGCTCATGACCGTGGTGCCATAACTCGGCCTTGTCCAATAGAAAAAAGAAGACCAAGCCCAAAAGCAGGGTTAAAAACAAGCTGTAAGGTGCCGAGTCTGACTCGAAAGCCTCCGGCAATAAATGCAAAAACGCTGTTGCCAACAAGGCGCCTGCGGCAAGGCTGAGCAAATGCTGTGTAAAGCGGGCCATTAAGGCCCGAGCCAACAGAGCCGCTAGCAAAACACTGCCTACGCCAGCGAACAAGGTGCCCGCCATGATGGTCCAAAACGTGAGTGTCATGCCTCCAATTATGCGCCCCGTCCTGAAGCTGACCCATTAGCCAAATTTTTAGTTTTAAAGTACTTTTGTGTCGTTATTTCGCAAATTTCACAAAAAAATGGTATCTAGGTATTCACTTTTAGCCCAAAAACCAATTAAAGTAACTTTAAGTATTGTTTTTTGAGGATTAAATGATGAATTTATCATTCAATTTCGGTTATTCGAGATTTTTGGGGCGGGCCGCAGTCGCTTTGCTTTGGGCTGGGAGCTTCCCAAGTGCAATGGCCACAACCAGTTCGCCCAATGGCTCAAAACCCCTGAATAAATGCATTGTGGGCGCTGCGCAGTACCACGGCGTCAACCCTTATTTGTTAAGAGCCATCTTGGTGGTAGAAAGCCGACTCAACCCCAAGGCCATCAATGTCAACATGAACGGTACACGCGATCTTGGCGTCGCCCAAATCAACACTATTCACCTTCCTGTTTTGCAAAACCACGGCATCAATGAAAGCCATTTGATGGATGGCTGTATCAATACCTATGTGGGCGCTTGGTTGTTGCGCAAACAAATCTCGCGGCATGGCCTCAACTGGTTTGGCATTGCCGCTTACCACTCCGTCACACCTGACAAAAATTTCCGTTACCAAGTGCTGGTCTATAACGAAATGGTCAGAAGCGGAGCTATCCAAAATATCGCCATGGTTGTGCCGCCCCTAACACGTTAAGGTTTCAGTGCGCCTGGTCCCAGTTGGCGCCCATACCCACCTCGGCCAGCAAAGGCACTTTCAGTTGGGCGACGCTGGCCATGATGCGCGGCACTTCGGTTTTCAGCCAATTCACCTCTGAATCGGGCACCTCGAAAACCAGTTCATCGTGCACCTGCATGATCATGCGCGTGCCACGACCTTCTTGGTCCAACACCTGCTGCACTTTCACCATGCTGAGCTTGATGAGGTCGGCCGCTGTGCCTTGCATGGGCGCGTTAATGGCGGCACGCTCGGCCCCACCGCGTCGCGGTCCGTTGGGTGAATTGATTTCGGGCAAATACAAACGCCTGCCAAACACCGTTTCCACAAAGCCCTGGGCTTTGGCTTGGGCGCGGGTGTCGTCCATGTAGCGCTTCACACCGGCAAAGCGCTGGAAGTAACGCTCGATGTAGTTTTTAGCGGCCGTGTTGTCAATGCCCAGCGCCTTGGCCAAACCAAACGCACTCATGCCGTAGATCAAACCAAAGTTGATGACCTTGGCATAGCGGCGCTGCTCGCTGCTCACCGTGTCGGGCGTCAAGCCAAACACCTCTGCGGCCGTGGCTTTGTGCACATCCAAGTCGTCGTGAAAAGCTTTGAGCAAGGCGGGGTCGTCGCTGATGTGGGCCATGATGCGCAACTCGATTTGGCTGTAGTCGGCGCTGGCAATCACGCTGCCTGCAGGCGCCACAAAAGCCTCGCGCACTTTGCGCCCCTCGGGGGTGCGGATGGGGATATTTTGTAAATTCGGATCGTTGCTGGACAAACGCCCCGTCACCGCCACCGCTTGCGCGTAATGGGTGTGGACCCGCCCCGTGCGCGGTTGCGCCAATTGCGCCAGTTTGTCGGTGTAAGTGCCTTTGAGCTTGGACAGCGAGCGGTGTTCCAAAATTTTTGCGGGCAGGGGGTAGTCGTCGGCGAGTTTTTCCAACACCTCTTCATCGGTACTTCGTGCACCGGTGGCGGTTTTTTTGATGACCGGTAAACCGAGTTTGTCGAAAAATATTTCGCCCAATTGCTTGGGAGACGCCAAATTAAAAGGTTGACCGGCGATGGCGTAAGCGTCTTGCTCAAGTTGCATGATGCGCTGGCCCAAGCTGTGGCTTTGCGCGGCCAAGGTGGGCGCGTCAATCAACACGCCATTGCGCTCAATGCGGTACAAGGCCTCGCTGCTGTCGATCTCCAACTGGTAAATGAAGCGCAGCTTGTCGTCGGCTTGCAAGAGGGGCCACAACCGCTGGTGCACGGCCAAGGTGAAGTCGGCGTCTTCACACGCGTAGTGAGAAGCCTTGGCCACATCGACTTGGGCGAATGAAATTTGGTGCACCCCTTTGCCGCACAGGTCTTCAAAGGACAAGCCTTTGCGACCGAGGTGCCGATCGGCCAAGCTCTCCAAACCATGCGGTTTGTGTACTTCCAGCACATAGCTTTGCAGCATGGTGTCGTGCACATAACCCTGCACCTCTATGCCATGGTTGGCCAACACATGGCGGTCGTACTTCACATGCTGACCCAGCTTGTGTTTCGCAGGGTTTTCCAGCCACGGTTTGAGCTTGGCCAGCACCTCTTGTATCGGCAGTTGCGTAGGCGCATCGGCGGCGTTGTGGCCCAAGGGGATGTAGGCGGCAAGGCCTGGCGTGATGCACACGCTGATGCCCACGATCTGCGCTTGCATCTCCACCAGCGAAGTGGTTTCGGTGTCCAAGGCCACCAAATCGGCTTGCTCAATTTTGATTAACCATTGGTCGAAACTTTGCCAATCGAGCACAGTGTCGTACTGCACCTCGGTGCTTACCGCAGGTGCGGGTGCATCGAACAACACGCCCACTTCGCCCACGCCGCTGTCGGACATCGGTTTGGATGTGGCTTTGTCATTGCCTCCGCCTTGCAAAGCCGTGACCAAGCCCTTGAAACCGTATTGCTGGTAAAAATCGATCAACCCCGCTTCATCGGGCGCTTGCATTTGTATGCTGTCCAGCGAAGGCAGGCCTGTAATGTGGGCGTTCAAATCGCAGTCGGTCTTCATGGTCACGAGTTGCCTGCCGGTGGGCAACCAACCACGGGCTTGACGCAGATTCTCACCGGCGACGCCTTTGATCTCGTCAGCCCGCGCCATCAGAGCTTCCAGCGAGCCGTATTCCATGAGCCACTTGGCCGCGGTTTTGGGACCGACCTTGGCCACGCCGGGGACGTTGTCCACCGTGTCACCCACCAAGGTTTGGTAATCAATCATGAGGGATGGCGGTACACCAAACTCATCGGTCACGCCGGCCACATCGCGTTTCTTGCCATTCATGGTGTCAATGATGGTGATGCGCTCATTCACCAGTTGACTCAAATCTTTGTCGCCACTGGAGACCACCACGCTCATGCCTTGCGTGCAGGCCATGTGGGCCAAGGTGGCAATCACATCGTCGGCCTCGACACCGGGCACATCCAAGAGTGGCCAGCCCATGAGGCGCACCAAACGGTGGATGGGCTCGATTTGGCTGCGCAAATCGTCGGGCATGGGCGAGCGCGTGGCTTTGTACTGTGGATAGATGTCGTCGCGGAAGGTGGGGCCTTTGGCGTCAAACACACACACCGCATGGTGACTGGGGTATTCGCGGCGCAGGCTTTGCAGCATATTGACCATACCGCGAATGGCGCCTGTGGCTTGGCTGTTCGGGTCATTGCGGTCCACCCGCAAATCGGGCATGGCGTGGAAAGCGCGGTACAAATAGCTGGAACCGTCAACCAGCAACAGGGTGGGTGTGTCTTGCATGGGAAGGATTGTGCCTACAATCCGCCATCTTCTTCAAGCAGCTGCTCAACTTAATTCACCATGGCCGTTTTCACCGAAGTTTCTGAGCAGCAAGCCCGTGATTTATTGGCAGATCTTTCCCTCGGTGAATTTGTATCCTTGGAAGGCATCAGCAGCGGAATTGAAAACACCAACTATTTTTTGACCACCGACCAAGGTGCGTATGTACTGACCTTGTTCGAGCGACTTACCCGTGAGCAACTTCCTTTTTATTTATATTTGATGAAGCATCTGGCGGATCAAGGCATCGCCGTGCCAGCGCCCCAAGTCAATGTCCAAGGTGAAATATTGCTAAGCGTGGGTGGCAAACCAGCAGCTGTTGTCAATCGCTTAGCAGGCAGCTCGCAACTCGATCCCAGCCCTTCGCATTGCCACGCCATGGGTGCGAGCTTGGCGCAGATGCATCTTGCTGCGCGCAGTTACGAGCATCAACAACCCAATTTGCGCGGGCTTGCTTGGTGGAATCAAACCGTTCCAACCATACTGCCTTTTCTAAGCGGAGCACAAGCGACGACCTTGCAACATGAGTTGGCTTTTCAAAACCATGTTCAATCATCTTTTGCTTACGCGGCTTTGCCCAAAGGCGCGGTCCATGCTGATGCATTTCGCAACAATGTGATGTTTGTTGACAATCAGTTAAGTGGTGTTTTTGATTTTTATTTTGCAGGTGTGGACACTTGGCTGTTTGATTTGGGCGTGTGCTTGAACGACTGGTGCATCGATTTGGCAAGCGGTGCCTTTGATGCAGATCGATTGATAGCCATGCTTGAGGGCTATGAAGAAGTTCGTCCTCTGTCTGGCGCAGAGAGAGCGCTTTTCAACCCCATGCTGCGTGCTGCAGCCTTGCGTTTTTGGATTTCCCGCCTGTGGGATTTTCATTTGCCCCGAGAGGCCAGCCTGCTGCAAGCCCATGACCCTGGGCATTTTGAACGCGTGCTGCTTGAGCGTTTACACAACCCTGTCACACTCTGACCTATGAATCTTCAAATTGTTACTGCGCGCACCGGCGTGGCTTGGGTCAAGGAGGGCATTCGCACGTTTTGGCGCCAACCCTTGGCGCTGAGTGGTTTGTTTTTTGTTTTTCTGGGTTTGATATCCCTGACCTCTTTGCTGCCTTATGTGGGGGCATTTGCCGGCTTGATCCTTTTGCCAACGATGTCGCTGGGTTTGATGGCAGCGTCTCGTGAAGCTGTGCTTGGCAAATTCCCCATGCCCTCTGTTCTGTTCATTGGCTTTCGTGAAGGTCATCTTCAGTCCCAACACTTGCTGCTGATTGGCTTTTGCTACGCCGTGTTGTTTTGCTTGATTCTGGCTTTGTCGTCTTTGTTCGATGGGGGTGAATTTGCCCGCATGTACTTACTGGGTGGCGAGATCAATGAAACCATTGCCACTGACAGCCGTTTTCAAGATGCTGTGATGTTTTCACTGGTGTTGTATTTGCCGCTGTCGGCTTTGTTCTGGCACGCCCCAGCGCTGATTCATTGGCATAAACAGCCAGTGGCGAAAAGCCTGTTTTTTAGCATCGTGGCCTGCGTTAGCAACTGGCGTGCTTTTACGCTGTTTGGTTTGACTTGGGCTTTGATTTTTGTCACCACCAGTCTGTTTTTAAGCGTCATCAGCATGCTGACGGACGATGGGCAACTCACTTTGATGCTGTTATTACCCGCCATGTTAATGATGTCAGCGATGTTTTTCACATCGTGCTATTTCAGTTTCAGAGACTGCTTTACCAGCGAACCGGTACTGGCTTAAACCTGCGTCAGTTTGGCCACCGACAGGGCCAACCACTTCACGCCGTGGCGTGCAAATTTCACCTGTGCACGCGCATCCTCTCCCAGACCTTCGACGGAGACCACAGCACCCTCGCCAAACTTGGTATGGAACACTTGCAACCCAGCACGCACCCACGCATTGGGACCACTGGCCTGTGCATTTGCCCGCTGTGGAATGGTGGGCGGTGTTTGGGTGTAATAACCCGCACGGTTGTTGTCAGCATGACCAAAACCTGCTGGCCTTGAACCCCACATCGCAGGCGCTAAACCTGTTTGGGGTGTCAACCATTTCAGTGTGTGCTCAGGCATTTCTTCAAAAAAACGGCTCTTGATGTTGTAGCGGGTTTGGCCATGTAGCATGCGGGTTTGCGAGTGGCTGAGATAAAGCCGCTTGCGAGCACGGGTGATGGCCACATACATAAGGCGGCGCTCTTCTTCAAGTCCCTCAAAGTCGCTCATGGCGTTTTCATGGGGGAACAAACCTTCTTCCAGGCCCGTGATGAAAACGCAATCGAACTCCAAACCCTTGGCTGCGTGAACCGTCATCAGCTGCACCGCATCTTGGCCCGCTTGGGCTTGGTTATCGCCCGACTCCAAGGCCGCATGCGTCAAAAACGCCACCAAAGGCGACAAGGTTTCGCCGGTTTCTTCGTTGGGTGTATTGACCTCACCGCGTACGGCTTGCGCTGCCGCAAAATCGGCTTGGCTTTGCATGGCTTCGTCTACTGGCAGCGCCACTGCGTCCTTACCAAACCCCTCTTGGGTGACAAAACTCTCAGCCGCGTTCACCAACTCTTGCAAGTTCTCCACCCTGTCAGCGCCTTCGCGCTCGGCTTGGTAATGCTCGATCAGCTTGCTGTGGTCTAACACCAACTCGATGATTTGGCGCAGCGTTTGCCCCAGCGTTTGTTCGCGCAACACATCGATCTTGGCCACAAAGGCTGACAAATTGGCACCGGCTTTGCCAGCAATGGTGCTGACCGCGTCATGCAAAGCGCAACCACTGGCGCGTGCAGCATCTTGTAACTGCTCGATGCTGCGAGCACCGATGCCACGCGGCGGGAAATTGACGACACGAAGAAAACTGGTGTCGTCGCGTGGGTTCTCTAGCAAGCGCAAATACGCCAAGGCATGTTTGATCTCGGCACGCTCAAAAAACCGCAAGCCGCCATACACGCGATAAGGCATGGCAGCATTGAAAAGCGCAGTCTCAATGACCCGACTTTGGGCATTGCTGCGGTAAAGAACCGCGACCTCGTTTCGGGTGGCAACCCCTTTGCTGCCATCGCCGTCACGACCATCGCGCAAGAGTTGCTTGATTTCCTCAACCATCCAATGCGCCTCGGCTAAGTCGCCCGTGGACTCCATCACCCTAACCGGCTCACCTGCCCCCTGTGTGGTGTGCAGGTTTTTACCCAAACGGGTTTTGTTGTGCTTGATCAGTTCGTTGGCTGTGTCCAAGATATGGCTGTGGCTGCGGTAGTTTTGCTCCAGTTTGATTTGGTGCTGGACCGCGTACTCGCGCACAAAGTCAGCCATATTGCCCACCCGCGCACCGCGAAAAGCATAAATGCTTTGATCGTCATCGCCCACGGCCAACACCGAGCTGCGCGGACCACTGAGCAACTTGATCCAAGCGTATTGAAGACGGTTGGTGTCTTGAAATTCATCAATCAATATATGCGTGAAGCGCTGTTGGTAGTGCTCGCGCAATGCATCGTTGTCGCGCAAGAGTTCGTAACTGCGCAACATCAGCTCGCCAAAGTCCACCACCCCCTCGCGCTGACACTGGTCTTCGTAGAGTTGGTAGATTTCCACCTTTTGGCGCGTCTCAGCATCACGCACTGGCACGTCTTTGGGACGCTGGCCTTCTTCTTTGCAACCCGCAATAAACCACTGCAACTGCTTAGGCGGAAAGCGTTCGTCATCAACGTTGTGCTGCTTGACCAAACGTTTCACCGCAGACAACTGGTCTTGGGTGTCCAAAATTTGAAACGATTGGGGTAAGTTGGCCATCTTCCAATGGGCCCGAAGAAAACGGTTACACAATCCGTGAAAGGTGCCAATCCACATGCCTCTTACATTGACAGGCAACATGGCTCCCAAACGGGTCAGCATTTCTTTGGCAGCTTTATTGGTGAAGGTAACCGCCATCAAACTGCCCGCACTGGCTTGGTGGGTTTGCAGCAACCAAGCAATGCGGGTGGTCAGTACGCGGGTTTTGCCAGACCCAGCGCCTGCGAGGATGAGTGCGTGCTCGGCAGGCAAAGTGACAGCTGCCAATTGCTCATCATTCAAACCCTGCAGCAAAGGACTTTGCAGAGCGTGCGCAACAACGGCGGGAGAAGGGTCAGATGAAAGCATGGCGCGATTGTAGGCAGGCCTAGTTTGGATCCTGCGTAGAATCAATCACCGAGCCCAAGAATCTTGCAGCTCGGTTAGTTCATCAGCTAATCCGACCAAGCCCCAAGCGCTCAAACTTTTCATTTTTGGAGCTTGGAACGTGGAAATTTTTGATTACGACAATATTCTTTTGCTGCCCCGCAAATGCCGTGTGCAAAGCCGCTCGGAATGCGACACCTCAGTCACTTTAGGTCAACACAGTTTTCGCTTGCCGGTGGTGCCTGCGAACATGAAAACTGTGGTGAACGAAAGCATTTGCGAATGGTTGGCCAACAACGGCTACTTTTATGTGATGCATCGTTTTGATTTGGACAATGTGCAATTTGTGAAAGATTGCAAAGCAAAGAACATGTTTGCCTCAATTTCTCTTGGCGTCAAACAAGCAGATTACGACACCGTGGCGCAGTTGTTGGCAGTGGACTTGGTGCCCGACTTCATCACCATCGATATCGCGCATGGACACTCCGACAATGTGCAGCGCATGATTGCGCACCTCAAAGAAAAAATGCCCTCGGCTTTTGTGATCGCAGGTAATGTGGGCACGCCAGAGGCCATCATCGACTTAGAAAACTGGGGCGCGGACGCTACCAAGGTGGGCATTGGGCCGGGGAAAGTGTGTATCACCAAACTCAAAACAGGTTTCGGTACCGGAGGTTGGCAGTTGTCAGCGCTCAAGTGGTGCGCGCGGGTCGCTACCAAGCCCATCATTGCCGATGGGGGCATTCGTGAACACGGCGACATTGCCAAAAGCATACGTTTTGGTGCGTCCATGGTGATGATCGGCTCCATGCTTGCGGGGCATGAAGAAAGTCCTGGGCAAACGGTGGAAGTCGATGGCAAGCTGTACAAAGAATATTACGGCTCCGCCTCAGACTTCAACAAGGGTGAATACAAGCATGTAGAAGGCAAACGCATCTTGGAGCCCATCAAAGGCCAACTGCAAAACACCATGCGCGAAATGCAAGAAGACTTGCAAAGCTCAATTTCCTACGCGGGTGGTACCCAATTACTGGACATCCGTAAAGTGAACTATGTGATTTTGGGTGGCGCCAATGACGGCGAACACCTGCTGATGTAAGCTCAATGCCATGACCCTACTCAAAGCCCCCGAACTTCTCCTGCCAGCCGGTTCGCTGGACAAAATGCGTGCCGCCTATGACTTTGGTGCGGATGCAGTCTACGCAGGTCAACCGCGCTATTCCCTGCGGGCTCGTAATAACGAGTTTCGCTTAGAACAAATTGGCATTGGCATCGCTGAAGCTCACCAGCGAGGAAAGAAGTTTTTCGTCACCAGCAACTTGCTGCCGCACAACGACAAGGTTCGCACTTATATGCGCGACATCGAACCCGTGATTGCAATGAAGCCTGATGGCATCATCATGGCCGACCCCGGCCTCATCATGATGGTGCGCGAAAAGTGGCCCGAGGTACCCATTCATTTGTCGGTGCAAGCCAACACGGTGAACTGGGCGGCGGTGAAGTTTTGGCAAAAAGTAGGCGTCACTCGCATCATCTTGTCTCGCGAACTCAGCTTGGATGAAATTGAAAAAATCCGCCAAGAGTGTCCCGAAATGGAATTAGAAGTTTTTGTCCATGGCGCTTTGTGCATTGCTTACTCTGGACGCTGTTTGCTGTCGGGCTACTTCAACCGCCGCGACCCCAACCAAGGCACTTGCACCAATGCCTGTCGTTGGGGCTACAGCACCCAAGCCAGCACCACCAATCCCAACACGGGCGAAGCCATGGCCATACCAATGGAAGCCGACTTCGACTTTGCCAAATCGCAACAAGAAGCCGAACAAAGCTTCTCGTCTTGTGGCGACGGCATTCGTCACCCTGCTGCAGACAACATCTATTTGTTGGAAGACAAAGGCCGTCCTGGTCAACTCATGCCCATCATGGAAGACGAGCACGGCACTTACATCATGAACAGCAAAGATTTGCGTGCTGTGGAGTATGTCGAGCGACTCGCCAAGATTGGCGTGGACTCCCTCAAGGTAGAAGGACGCACCAAGAGCTTGTATTACGTCAGCCGCACCGCACAGGTGTACCGCCGTGCGATTGACGACGCGGTGGCAGGCAGACCTTTCAACCCTGAACTCATCACCGAACTCGACGGCTTGGCCAACCGTGGCTACACCGCTGGTCTGCTGGACCGCCGTCCTGCCAACGATTACCAAAACTACGAAACTGGACACTCAGTGGGTCACCGCAGCCAGTTTGTCGGTGAAGTGCGTGCAGTAGCCGACGGCTGGGCCGAGGTAGAAACCAAGAATAAATTTTCTGTGGGCGACATGATTGAAATCATCCATCCCAGTGGCAACCGGACCGTCAAGCTCGAGCAGATGAAAGACAAAAACGGGGCGTCCATTGAGGTGGCTGCTGGAAGCCCCACCCATGTGTGGATACCTATGGACGGTCCGGCTGACGGTGGTTTGTTAGCGCGGCTTTTATAAGCCCTTGGCTGTTTCCACGTACTCTTCAATTTGATCGAAATTCAAGTACTTGTAAATCTTGCTGCCATCGGCGTTGATCACACCCATGTCGGCCAAGTACTCGGCTTGGGTCGGGATGCGCCCAAGCTTGGAGCAAATCGCTGACAACTCGGCCGAGCCCAAATACACATTGGCGTTTTTGCCTAAGCGGTTGGGGAAGTTACGGGTACTGGTGGACATCACGGTCGCGCCCTCTTTCACCTGTGCTTGGTTGCCCATGCACAGACTGCAACCGGGCATTTCCATGCGCGCACCGGCATTGCCAAACACGCCGTAATGGCCTTCTTCGGTGAGTTGCTGCGCGTCCATTTTGGTGGGTGGCGCCATCCACAACTTCACCGGTATATCGCGTTTGCCCTCTAACAATTTGGACGCGGCGCGAAAGTGACCGATGTTGGTCATGCACGAACCAATGAACACTTCGTCGATCTTGGCACCCGCCACATCGCTCAGAGTTTTAGCATCGTCGGGGTCATTGGGACAGCACACGATGGGCTCTTTGATCTCGCTCAAATCGATCTCGATCACCTCGGTGTACTCGGCGTCTTTGTCAGCTTGCAAGAGCTGCGGGTTGGCCAGCCAAGCCTCCATGGCTTGGATGCGGCGGCCAATGGTGCGAGCGTCTGCATAGCCTTGGGCGATCATGTTCTTTAACAGCACGATGTTGCTGTTGAGGTACTCGATGACCGGCTCTTTGTTCAGGTGCACGGTACAACCGGCGGCGCTGCGCTCGGCAGAAGCATCGGACAACTCAAAGGCTTGTTCCACCTTCAAATCGGGCAGGCCTTCGATTTCCAAAATACGGCCAGAAAAAATGTTTTTCTTGCCCTTTTTCTCGACAGTGAGTAAACCCTTTTTGATCGCATACAGCGGAATGGCGTGCACCAAATCACGCAGTGTGACGCCGGGTTGCATTTGGCCTTTGAAGCGTACCAAGATGCTCTCAGGCATGTCCAATGGCATCACGCCCGTGGCTGCGGCAAACGCCACCAAACCCGAACCCGCTGGGAAGCTGATACCCACCGGAAAGCGCGTATGGCTGTCGCCACCGGTGCCCACGGTGTCGGGCAAGAGCATGCGGTTGAGCCACGAGTGGATGATGCCGTCGCCCGGCTTCAAGCTGATGCCGCCGCGGTTACTGATGAACTCGGGCAATTCATGGTGCATCTTCACGTCAACGGGTTTGGGGTAGGCCGCGGTGTGGCAAAACGACTGCATCACCAAATCAGAGCTAAAGCCCAAACACGCCAAGTCTTTCAACTCGTCGCGGGTCATGGGACCGGTGGTGTCTTGTGAACCCACCGAGGTCATGCGGGGCTCGCAATAGGTGCCAGGTAACACGCCCGTACCTTCTGGCAAACCGCAGGCGCGGCCCACCATTTTTTGCGCCAGCGTGAAACCTTTGCCGTGGCTTTGGGGGACGGCGGGCAAGCGAAACAAGGTCGATGGTGGCAGGCCCAAGGCTTCACGCGCTTTGGCAGTCAGGCCACGTCCAATGATCAAGGGAATGCGCCCACCCGCGCGCACCTCGTCAAATAAAACATCGCTTTTGACGGTGAAGCTGGCGATTTCTTTGCCGTCTTTGAATGCCTTACCTTCATAGGGGCGCAACTCAATCACGTCGCCCATGTTCATTTGGCTCACATCCAACTCGATGGGCAAGGCACCTGCGTCTTCCATGGTGTTGTAAAAAATCGGGGCAATTTTGCTGCCCAAGCACACACCGCCAAAACGCTTGTTGGGCACAAAGGGAATGTCTTCACCCGTGAACCAAAGCACGCTGTTGGTGGCCGATTTGCGGCTGGAGCCTGTGCCGACCACGTCACCCACATAGGCCACCAAATGACCTCGGGCGCGCAGGTCTTCGATGAACTTGATCGGGCCGCGCTTGCCATCTTCTTCAGGGGTGATGCCGTCGCGCTTGTTCTTCAGCATGGCCAAGGCATGCAAAGGGATGTCGGGGCGGCTCCACGCATCAGGGGCGGGCGACAAGTCGTCGGTGTTGGTCTCGCCCGTGACTTTCAGCACCGACAGCGTGATGCTTTGGGGCACTTCGGGGCGACTGGTGAACCATTCGGCGTCGGCCCACGATTGCACCACCGCCTTGGCCAGCGCATTGCCTTTGTCGGCCTTTTCTTTGACGTCGTGAAATTGGTCAAACATCAACAGGGTTTTCTTCAAACCTTCGGCGGCGATGGGGCCGCAGGCTTTGTTGTCGAGCAAATCAATCAGGGGCGTGAGGTTGAAGCCGCCCAGCATGGTGCCCAGTAATTCAGTGGCTTTTTCGGGGCTTAGCAAGGCGCATTTTTCAGTGCCATGGGCCACCGCCGCCAAATAGCTGGCCTTGACCTTGGCCGCGTCGTCCACACCGGCGGGCACGCGATGGGTGATGAGGTCCACCAAAATGGCTTCTTCACCCATGGGCGGATTTTTCAACAACTCAATGAGCTCGCCCGTTTGCTTGGCACTCAATGGCAAGGGGGGGATGCCCAAGGCAGCGCGTTCGGCCACATGGTCACGGTAGGTTTTCAACATTGCAAGCTCCAAAAAAATCAACGGTTATTTGAATTGGCTTCGCGCAAATCGGGGCGAGCAGAAGCGGGTATTTGTTTGGCTGCGGTTTTTTGCGCAGGGCTTTGGCATCCATCTGCCAAGCGTTGCGAGTTCACAGAGTCCATCAACATGGATTTTTCTATTGTTTGAATCCAGACAGCGCCGGTTCTGTCATCTTCAAGACGAACCGCACCTGAAGCAGTGGGCACAGGTGTTAAGCGGTCAACGCGTTTGTTCATTTTCAAAATAAATCGTCCAGGTAATGCAGTGTCTGGCCACAGCGTGATCATCTGCCTACCCTCACAGACAAGTGCACCGGTGTGTACTTTGGCCGCAATCGACAGTACCTCTTTGGTTACCTCTTGGGCCGCCAACGGTGCAGACAGGAAAAACATCGTCAAACCCACGGAGACAGTGATTGGCAAAAGTTTTCTCATGACGCACCCCTTTTGTTGATTATTGGAAATACACCAAGGCATGGGCAGGCAAAGCTTGCCCTGTCGCATGAGCTCTTTCTAACACGGACCAAAAAAAGCGGTAACTGGCGCGGTCATGCAACTGACCGCCCTGTTGAATGGGTGCCCAGTTGGCTTGAACGGCGGATTGCAAAATGTCAGCGGCTTGTTCCACTGCAAAAGCTGAGGGCGAGAACGCCGCCAAGATGGGACGCACTTGGCTTGGGTGAATGCTCCACATGCGGGTGAAACCAAATTCATGGGCTGCTCGGCTTGCAGCGCTTTGTATCGCTTGCGTATCGTTGAATTCGGTGACCACGCAGTGCGAAGGAGTTTTGCCATGGGCATGGCAAGCACTGGAAATTGACAGCTTTGCTTGCATGATCAAGGGATGGCTGAACTGCCCATCTACCCCCATCGCAGAGGCAGGCACAGCGCCACCGTGAGCTGACACAAAGTCCATCAACCCAAAACTCAAGGATTGAACGCGGGGGTGTGCAGCGATGTCAAAAGCGTTGTGTACTGCCAGCGGCGACTCAATCAGGGCATGCAAAGGAAGATGTTCTCCTCCGGCTGCATTGATGGCTTGCACAGCTGCGTGGATGTCTGCGGCAGACTCCACCTTGGGCAACATAAGGTGACACCACCGAGAACTGCCTTGTCCTAACAAAACAGCAAGGTCTTGCTCAAAAGCATGATGACCAAGGGGATGTACACGAACCGCCACACGGGCATCGGGGGAGGCGCTGGCTGCCAAGCTGAGCACCAACTCAGCGTGGTCCTTTTCGCCACCCACGGGCGCACCATCTTCGCAATCGAGGGTGACGTCCATAACGCCAACGCCAAATTCTTGGTGCAACTCGGCCTGCAACTGCAGGCTTTTACGCATACGAACTTCTACACCACTGTAGTGGTCACAAACAGGCAACACCCCAGCGGCGGCTTGCGAACCCAGCAAGACCTCACGCGGATGTTTCATATGTGTAAACCCTTCCTTGTTAAAGCAAATGAGCCACACCAGCTTGCTCGTCGGTCAGCTCCTTGAGTGTTTTGTCAATGCAGCTTTGGCTAAATGCATCGATGGCCAAGCCTTCGACCACTTTGTATTCGCCGTTGTCACAAGTGACAGGGAAACCAAACATCACATCTTTGGGAATGCCATACCAACCTTGAGAAGGAATGCCCATGGTGACCCATTGACCATGGGTGCCCAGCGCCCAGTCACGCATATGGTCAATCGCCGCGTTAGCCGCAGAGGCAGCTGAAGACAGGCCACGCGCTTCAATGATGGCTGCGCCACGTTTACCGACAGTTGGCAAAAACACCGTTTCATTCCACACAGGGTCATTGATCATGTCTTTGACGGAAGCGCCATCAATGGTGGCAAAGCGGTAATCTGCATACATCGTGGGTGAATGGTTGCCCCAGACACACAGCTTGTGAATGCTTGCTACAGGCTTGCCGGTTTTGGCAGCAATTTGGCTCAAGGCGCGGTTGTGGTCCAAGCGGAGCATGGCGGTGAAGTTGCCTGGCTTTAAGTCGGGTGCCGACTTCATGGCGATGTAGGCATTGGTGTTAGCGGGGTTACCCACCACCAGCACTTTGACATTGCGTGAAGCCACTGCGTTCAAAGCTTTGCCTTGGGCGGTGAAGATTGCGCCATTGATGGCCAACAATTCGGCACGCTCCATGCCTGGGCCGCGAGGACGCGAGCCCACCAGCAAGGCGTAATCGGTGTCTTTGAAAGCGGTCATGGGGTCAGCATGTGCCTGCATACCTGCCAACAAAGGAAAGGCACAGTCTTCCAACTCCATCATCACGCCTTTGAGGGCCTTTTGCGCTTTTTCGTCAGGAATTTCAAGCAGCTGCAAGATAACAGGCTGGTCTTTGCCGAGCATTTCGCCAGAAGCAATACGGAACAACAAGGCATAGCCTATTTGGCCTGCTGCGCCTGTGACGGCAACGCGAACGGGGGGTTTACTCATGACAATCTCCGGGGTAAATTAAAACAAAAGTATAAAAATTCAAAGGCGTCAAATGCAAGACATGTGTCTTATAGAAGATATGATAACGTCTACGCTCTTCTATTTCCAGACAAGCCCCACCCCACTTCGCCATGACCTCTGAAACCAGCTTAGCCACCTCTGCACCTGTGGCAGGGAGTGCGCCTGCCTTCAGTCCACTTTATCAGCAGATCAAGGCGCTGGTTTTGCAAAGCCTGCAAAGCGGTGAGTGGAAGCCGGGTGAGCCCATCCCCAGCGAGTTCGAATTGGCGGCCCGCTACAAAGTCAGCCAAGGTACGGTGCGCAAAGCCATTGACGAATTGGCACAAGACAATTTGTTGATGCGTCGCCAAGGCAAGGGCACGTTTGTGGCCACCCACGCTGAAGAACAGGTTCAGTACCGTTTTTTAAAGCTCAAACCCGACCACGGTGACCTCAACAGCCAAGGACCGGCCCAGCGACTCATCATCGACTGCAAGCGTACCCGAGCCAATAACGATGTGGCCAAAGCCCTGCGTCTGCGCGTTGGCGAGGCTGTGTTGCAACTTCGAAGGGTGCTGTCTTTTGGCGATGTCCCCACTATTTTGGAAGACATTTGGCTGCCGGGTGGCCCTTTCAAAGGCTTGACCGCCGAGCGTTTGAGCGCCGACCAAGGCCCTATGTACGCTTTGTTTGAAACCGAATTTGGCATCCGCATGGTGCGAGCGCAAGAACGCTTAAGAGCCGTCAACCCCAGCAATGAAGAGGCTCAGTTGCTGCAGATCGAGCAACACCTGCCTTTGCTGAGTGTGGAGCGACTGGCTTTCACCTACCACGACACCCCCATGGAATGGCGCCGCGGCCTTTACCGAACAGACACCCACTATTACGACAATGAATTGAACTGAATCCCCTTGTCAGGCGCTGTTGGCATTCATTTTTGTGCATTGCAATAGAATGAAATAAAACAACAGGTTCAGACACCCTTCCATTGATGTTTACCAGCACATGTCCTAAAGCCAGAAAGCTCAACCAATGACAGAACCCGTCCGCAACAGGCCTGAATTCCGCAATATCAACGCTTTTGCAGATTTGCCCTCCTACCGTCTGCCCGCCGCTGGTTGGGTGTCCATCTTGCACCGCATCAGTGGTGCCCTGATGTTTTTGCTGCTGCCCTTCATCATTTGGCTTTTTGATAAATCGATTTCTTCCGAGATTTCTTTTGCCAAGTTCAAGGCAGCTTTCAATATTGGCGTGGGCATTTACCCAGCTTGGTTCATCAGTTTGGTAACGCTGGCCTTGGTTTGGGCCTATTTGCACCATTTGATTGCGGGTCTGCGCCATTTGTACATGGACGCGACGCACAGCGTCGACAAAGCATTCAGCTACCGCAGCGCTGTTTTCACACTGGCACTCAGCCTGGGTTTAACTGTGCTGTTGGGTGCCAAGTTGTTTAGCCTTTATTGATTTCAGGAACACACACCATGACAGATTCGATTGGCTCTAAGCGCTTGGTGGTTGGCGCACATTACGGTTTGCGCGACTGGTTAGCCCAGCGCATCACCGCCACCTTGATGGCACTGTTCACTTTGTTGGTGCTGCTTCAACTTATTTTTTCGAGCGGCCCCATCGGCTACGACACATGGGCGGGCATCTTCAATCCGCAGTGGATGCGTGCGCTGACTTTCACCGTTATTTTGGCCCTCACCTACCACGTGTGGGTGGGCATGCGTGACATTTGGATGGACTACATCAAGCCGGTCGGCATCCGCTTGGGTCTGCAAATTTTCACCATTGTTTGGTTGCTGTCCTGCATGGGTTGGGCAGTTCAGGTTCTTTGGAGATTTTGATTGATGACACGCTCTTCTCTTCCCCGCCGCCGCTTTGATGTGGTCATCGTCGGTGCCGGTGGCTCCGGTATGCGGGCCTCGCTGCAACTTTCCCGCGCAGGCCTGAATGTGGCTGTGCTCTCCAAAGTATTTCCCACCCGCTCACATACCGTGGCGGCGCAAGGCGGCATTGGTGCGTCGCTGGGCAATATGTCCGAAGACAACTGGCACTTCCACTTTTACGACACCGTCAAAGGGTCGGACTGGCTGGGAGACCAAGACGCCATCGAATACATGTGCCGCGAAGCCCCCAAGGTGGTGTACGAGTTGGAACACATGGGCATGCCTTTTGACCGCAATGCTGATGGCACGATTTACCAGCGCCCCTTTGGTGGTCACACCGCCAACTACGGTGAAAAGTCAGTTCAACGTGCTTGCGCTGCTGCGGACCGAACTGGCCACGCCATGTTGCACACGCTTTACCAACAAAACATCCAGTCCCACACCAACTTCTTTGTGGAGTGGATGGCGCAAGACATCATCCGCGACGCCGAGGGTGATGTCGTGGGTGTCACCGCTCTAGAGATGGAAACCGGTGACGTGCATATTTTGGAAGCCAAAACTGTGCTTTTGGCCACCGGTGGTGCTGGCCGTATTTTTGCCGCTTCGACCAACGCTTTCATCAACACTGGCGATGGCTTAGGGATGGCCGCACGCGCCGGCATTCCCTTGGAAGACATGGAGTTTTGGCAATTCCACCCCACTGGCGTGGCCGGTGCTGGCGTGTTGCTCACCGAAGGCTGCCGTGGCGAGGGCGCGATTTTGCTCAACAGCAACGGTGAGCGCTTCATGGAGCGTTACGCACCCACTTTGAAGGATTTGGCCCCACGCGACTTTGTCTCGCGTTGCATGGACCAAGAAATCAAAGAAGGTCGAGGCTGTGGCCCCAACAAAGACTATGTGCATTTGAAGCTCGATCACCTCGGTGCCGAGACCATCATGAAACGCCTGCCTTCGGTGTACGAGATTGGCCACAACTTTGCCAATGTCGACATCACCAAAGAGCCTATTCCTGTGGTGCCCACCATCCACTACCAAATGGGCGGCATCCCTACCAACATCCATGGCCAAGTGGTCACACAAAACACCACCGACCACAATGCGGTGGTCAATGGTTTGTATGCGGTAGGCGAATGCTCTTGCGTGTCGGTGCACGGTGCCAACCGATTGGGCACCAACTCGCTGCTCGATTTGCTGGTTTTTGGCAAAGCGGCAGGAAACCACATTGTTGAGTTTCACCAGAAAAACAAAACCCACAAACCACTGCCCGCCGATGCCGCCGACCGCACCTTGGCGCGTTTGGCTCGGTTGCAAAACGCGACCAGCGGCGAATACGCTCAAGATGTGGCCAACGATATACGCGCAACCATGCAGCAGCACGCAGGTGTGTTCCGCACCCAAGCCAGCTTGGATGAAGGGGTTAGCAAAATTGCGGCTTTGCGCGAACGCGTCCAAGCCATTGGCCTGTCAGACAAGTCACAGATCTTCAACACAGCACGTGTGGAAGCCTTGGAAGTAGAAAACCTCATTGAGTGCGCACAAGCCACCATGGTCTCTGCTGCTGCAAGACGCGAAAGCCGCGGCGCACACACGGTGGACGACTATGCTGACACCCCCCAACACCCCAACGGCCGAAACGACGAAGAGTGGTTAAAGCACAGCTTGTGGCACAGCGACAGCAACAGCTTGACCTACAAGCCTGTCAAATTGCAACCACTGACCACCGAAAGCATTCCTCCCAAAGTCAGGACCTTCTAAATGAAACGCACCTTCAAAATTTACCGCTACGACCCCGAAAAAGACGCCAAGCCTTATATGCAAACCATCGAGGTGGAACTCGACGGCCATGAGCGCATGTTGCTAGACGCCTTGATGAAACTCAAAGCCCAAGACCCAACCCTGTCATTCCGACGCTCATGCCGCGAAGGTGTGTGTGGCTCCGACGCCATGAACATCAATGGCAAAAATGGGTTGGCTTGTCTAACCAATATGCTGACACTGCCTGGCGTTATCACCTTGAAGCCCCTGCCTGGCTTGCCTGTGGTGCGCGACTTGATCGTCGACATGACGCAGTTCTTCAACCAGTACAACTCCATCAAGCCTTATTTGGTGAATGACACACTGCCCCCTGAAAAAGAACGCCTGCAGTCACCCAAAGAACGTGAAGAGTTAGATGGCTTGTACGAGTGCATTCTGTGCGCCAGTTGTTCAACCAGTTGCCCCTCGTTTTGGTGGAATCCGGACAAGTTTGTCGGTCCCGCCGGCTTGTTGCAAGCCTATCGCTTCATCGCTGACAGCCGCGACCACGCCACAGCTGAGCGTTTGGACAACCTAGAAGACCCATACCGCTTGTTCCGTTGCCACACCATCATGAACTGTGTCGATGTCTGCCCCAAGGGTTTGAACCCCACCAAGGCAATTGGCAAGATCAAAGAGTTGATGGTTAGCCGTACGGTTTAAATGAATGATGTGACTTTCGATGCGCTGCCCGATGACGCTCCCCTGCCCTCAGCCGCGCTTAGCAAATTACGTTGGCGGTGTCGACGCGGTTTGCTGGAGAACGATTTGTTCATCGAAAGATTTTTCAACCGGTATTCGCCCAGCATGACCGTGGGTCAGGCGCGCAGCATGTATGCATTGATGGAATTGGCAGACAACGATTTATTGGATGTTTTTTTGGCAAGGCCAAACACCCAAGCAGTTGCTCAACAAGAAGGTGTGAAAGCCCTAGTGCGCCTGATGCAGGCATAACGAAAAAATTCAACAGGATTACAAATGAAACTTGCAAACTATTCAGCCACCTTGTCGTTCAGTAACGGTACACCCAGTGTTGACATTCCGGTTTACAACGGCTCGATTGGCCCTGATGTGATGGACATTCGCAAGCTCTACGGCCAAACAGGCATGTTCACCTATGACCCTGGTTTTTTGTCCACCGCCTCTTGCCAATCGGCCATCACCTACATCGATGGCGACAAAGGCGAATTGCTGTACCGCGGCTACCCCATCGAGCAATTGGCCACCCAATGTAACTTTCTAGAGACCTGCCATTTGCTGTTGTACGGGGAATTGCCCAACGCACAACGCAAGCATGAATTCACGCAAACCGTCACCCACCACACCATGGTGCACGAGCAAATGCAGTTTTTCTTGCGCGGCTTTCGCCGAGATGCGCACCCCATGGCGGTACTGACTGGCTTGGTCGGCGCTTTGTCGGCCTTCTATCACGACAGCACTGACATCAACAACCCTGAGCACCGTGAAGTGGCGGCCATTCGCTTGATTGCCAAGATGCCCACCTTGGTGGCCATGGCTTACAAATATGGCGTCGGTCAACCTTTTCTTTATCCGCAAAACGACTTGTCCTACGCGGGCAATTTCTTGCGCATGATGTTCGGTACACCTTGTGAGCCCTACGTGGTCAACCCCGTGCTTGAACGCGCCATGGACCGCATCTTCACCTTGCATGCTGACCATGAGCAAAACGCCTCCACATCCACGGTGCGTTTGTGCGGTTCATCTGGCACCAACCCCTTTGCCGCGATTGCGGCTGGCGTGGCCTGTTTGTGGGGCCCGGCCCACGGCGGTGCGAACGAAGCTTGTTTGAACATGTTGGAAGACATCCAAGCCAATGGCGGTATCGCCAAGGTCGGCGAGTTCATGGAAAAGGTCAAGGACAAAAACTCTGGCGTGAAGCTCATGGGTTTTGGTCACCGCGTTTACAAAAACTATGACCCACGCGCTAAGTTGATGCAAGAAACCTGCGACGAGGTATTGAAAGAACTGGGCTTGGAAAACGACCCCCTGTTCAAGCTAGCCAAAGCTTTGGAAAAAATCGCCTTGGAAGACGAGTATTTCGTTAGCCGCAAGCTCTACCCCAATGTGGACTTTTATTCGGGTATCGTGCAACGTGCCATTGGCATTCCTGTGAACTTGTTCACCGGCATTTTTGCACTGGCTCGCACTGTGGGTTGGATCGCACAACTCAATGAAATGATTGGTGACCCCGAATACAAAATCGGCCGCCCACGCCAGTTATTTACCGGCGCGGTCAAGCGCGATGTACCGTCACTGAACAAACGCTGAAGTGACCTTCTGGCTGGTTATAGTCGGCCATTTTGCTAACGCTTGGGGACTGTGATGACTGTTGTGAGAAAAGCTGTTTTTCCCGTGGCCGGTTTGGGTACGCGCTTTTTGCCCGCCACCAAAGCCAGTCCCAAGGAAATGCTGTGCGTGGTCGACAAGCCGCTGATTCAATATGCCGTGGAAGAAGCGGTGGAGGCAGGTATCACCGAAATGATTTTCGTCACCGGCCGCAGCAAACGCAGCATCGAAGACCATTTCGACCGCTCGTTCGAGCTTGAACATGAACTCGAAGCCAAACACAAGACCGAGCTGCTGAACTTGGTACGCAACATCAAACCTGCGCATATCAACTGCGTGTATGTGCGACAACCCGAAGCCTTGGGCCTAGGTCATGCGGTCAATTGCGCGGCCTCCTTGGTGGGCAATGAGCCGTTTGCAGTGGTACTGGCAGACGATTTGCTGGACCACCAACCCGGTGTACTTAAACAGTTGGTGGGTATCTACGAGCATTACCGTTCTTCGGTGATTGCAGTGGAGAAAATCCAGCCATCGCAAAGCAAGTCTTATGGCGTGGTGGCTGGCATTGCTGCTGGTGAACGCCTCACCAAGTTGTCCGATATTGTTGAAAAACCCGAACCCCAAAATGCACCTTCCGACCAAGGGGTGGTAGGTCGCTATATTTTCAACCCCAGCATTTTTCAACACATTTCTAAGCTCAAACCTGGCGCTGGTGGCGAATACCAACTGACCGACGCCATCCAAAGTTTGCTCAAGCTTGAAGCGGTGTATGCCTATGCTTATGAAGGTGTTCGCTACGACTGTGGCAGCAAACTCGGGTTTTTAAAGGCCTCGGTGGAGTTTGCTTTGCGCCACCCTGAAACCGGTACGGATTTCAGGGCTTACCTGCAAAGCCTGTCGATCTGATTCAGCGGCCAATGCCAAAGTAATCGAAACCACGTTCGCGCATACGTGCTGGCTCGAACAGATTGCGGCCATCAAAAATCACCGGGGTTTTTAGCGAAGTTTTGAGGCGATCGAAATCAGGAACACGAAAATTTTTCCATTCGGTCATGATGACCAAAGCGTCCGCCCCCATCAAAGCAGCTTCCTTGGTGCCACACAACATCAGGTCGGAACGGTCGCCATAAATATGTTGGGTTTCTTCCATGGCGGCGGGGTCAAATGCTTGTACGCGGGCACCGGCCTGCCACAAAGCCTCCATCACCACACGACTGGGTGCTTCGCGCATATCGTCGGTATTGGGCTTGAAAGACAAGCCCCACAAGGCAAAGGTTTTGTTTTGTAAGCCGTCTTTGAAATAGTGTTTGATTTTTTCAAACACCACATGCTTTTGCGCTTGGTTGCGCGACTCGACCGCGTTCAATATCCAAGGTGCATAACCCAGGCCCTCAGCGGTCTTGACCAAGGCACTGACGTCTTTGGGAAAACAACTGCCGCCATAGCCAGCACCTGGGTAAATGAAGTGGTAGCCAATGCGTTGATCGCTGCCTATGCCTTGGCGCACCGACTCGATGTCCGCGCCCACCAGTTCGGCGATATTGGCCATTTCATTCATGAAACTGATCTTGGTGGCCAACATGCAGTTGGCAGCGTATTTGGTCAGTTCAGCACTTCGCACATTCATGACAATCACTTTGTCATGGTTGCGGTTAAAGGGTTCATATAACTCGCGCAAGATTTTTTCTGCTTTGGCACTTTCGGTGCCAATCACGATGCGATCAGGCCTTTGACAGTCGGCAACAGCGGCGCCTTCTTTTAAAAACTCGGGGTTTGAGACCACATCGAATTCAAAACCTACCCCGCGCTCTTTCAGCGTTTGAGCAACCATGGCGGTCACCTTGTCAGCCGTACCCACGGGCACAGTCGATTTGTCCACAATCACGGTGTATCCCGTCATATGGGTGGCAATGGTTTTCGCAACCGCCAACACATATTTCAAATCAGCGCTGCCGTCTTCATCAGGTGGCGTGCCCACAGCAATGAATTGCACATCACTTTGCTCAACCGCAGACTTGGCGTCTGAGGTAAATAACAAACGACCTTCAGCAAAATTGCTTTTCACAATAGGCTCTAAGCCTGGCTCAAAAATGGGGATTTCACCTTTACGCAAACGGGCCAGTTTGTTTTCGTCGATATCGACGCATATGACAGTGTGCCCAGCATCAGCCAACACAGCACCTTGTACCAAGCCCACATAACCCGTACCAAATACAGCTATTTTCATAATGACATAAAAGTGAAAAAAAACATCTTAAAGCCGGAATGTGTCAACGATTTGTCACACAAACACTTCGGCTTGGGCCAACACTGGCGCTTGGGCGTCTTTGGCTGCCAGCAAAGGGGCATTTTGAAGAGGCCAATCGATGGCTAAGTCGGGGTCATTCCACACAATGCAGCGCTCATGCGTTGGGGCATAGTAATCCGTGGTTTTGTAAAGAAATTCAGCGCTTGCACTTAACACAGCAAAACCATGGGCAAAACCCGGCGGCACCCATACCTGCCGCTTGTTCTCGGCGCTCAGGTGAACACCTACCCATTGACCAAAATGGGGGGATGAGCGGCGAATGTCCACAGCCACATCAAACACCTCGCCCTCGGTGACCCGCACCAATTTACCTTGGGGCTGTTGTATTTGGTAATGCAAGCCGCGCAGCACGCCTTGGGCAGAAC
>Ga0209357_1000077_pt1 | contig 32393 bp, 34 predicted proteins | sample LauGreFBDMM110SD_2_FD_187573 | JGI IMG/M metagenome (GOLD analysis project Ga0209357, IMG submission 187573) | Freshwater lake microbial communities from Lake Michigan, USA - Fa13.BD.MM110.SD (SPAdes) (version 3) | ecosystem: Environmental > Aquatic > Freshwater > Lake | place: Lake Michigan... | reverse complement strand
ACGAATCAATTGCTGAAGCTGCAGTCTTTGGTGTTCCCGATGAGCGGTTAGGTGAAGAAGTTGCAGTTGTTCTCGTGTTACGCCCTGGCAAAACTTTGGAGGAAGATGAATTGCGCACGTTCCTTGGTGCGACTCTTGCAAAGCACAAGATTCCATCAAAGATCTGGTTCCGTGATGAGCCAATTCCTCGAAACGCAAGTGGCAAGTTCTTGAAGCGCGAATTGCGCAAAGAACTTATTGGGGAATAAGTACTCCGGCCACCTCGGCCAAGATTTCAATTGAGCGAATGCGTGAGGCAGTGCTGTCGGCATGATGCGCGGTCATTATTTCATCGGCATTTGTCAACGACTGAAATTCGTCTAGACGAGCTTTGATAGTTGATGCAGTTCCGATTGCTGAGTATTGAAATACTTCATCAAGGTATGAAGCCTGTGGCGATAAAAGCGCTGCATCAACTTGCTCATCTGTCAGTGGTTGCCCAGGGCGGCCAAAAATACGGCGTGCAAATGAACGTTTACGTCGTTCAAATTGTGCAGTAGCTGATTCATCAGTGTCAGCTGCAATCACGCTCATGCTTGCGATTACATACGGCTTGTCTAATTGTAAAGACGGAGTGAATCGTTCACGGTAAATGCGAATCGCATCCAAAAGCGATGCCGGCGCAAAGTGCGAAGCAAACGCATAGGGGAGACCTAAGACTGCTGCGAGTTGAGCGCCGTACAAAGAAGACCCCAAGATGTACAGCGGAATACTTGTGCCACGTCCAGGCGTTGCGATCACGTCTGCGACTCTCGAGGTGTCGCTAAGAAAACCCTGTAGTTCTTGAACGTCCTGAGCAAAAGTCTCCGCTGCACGCGGGTCGCGCCGCAAAGCCTTAACGGTTGTTTGGTCTGTCCCCGGTGCTCGCCCAAGGCCTAGATCAATGCGACCAGGGTGCAATGTGGCCAATGTCCCGAATTGTTCGGCGATGACAAGTGGGGAATGGTTCGGCAACATGACGCCACCTGAACCAAGGCGAATTGATTTTGTGTTTGCTGCAACGTGTGCAATCAGCACTGCTGGTGCTGATGATGCAATTGTTTCAGAGTTGTGGTGTTCCGCGTACCAGACGCGCGTAAATCCAAGCCGTTCTGCTGCTTGAGCAACTTGCACGCAGCCTTCGAGGCTTTCGCGCAGTGATTCACCGGCACCAATAGATGCCAAATCAAGAATGGAAACAGGAACAGTTGACATGAGGAACTACAGGGGAGGGCTTACTCGTTCGAGAACAATGCGAACACCGCCCATGTCGGGCCGTGTCCAAATCATGTGGCCATCTTCATCAAGCTTGCGCACCACTTCAATCCCTGGCATACCGACAGGTCGCAAAACAAACGCACCGTCTTCAAAAGTGGCGACTACATGAATAGGGGTGGTGTAATCATAAACCGAAACGTCATGAACGGCGTTTTCTTCTGTGCCGTCTGCACGCGCATCGGCAATAGTGCCGCCGCCGCAGTCAACGATGCGGTTGCCGCATTGTTCGATACGTTCGGAGTAACTCATGAGGCGATCATCGGCCGGTACTGGCTCACCCCCGCGGGTGGCGCTGATGGTTTTCCAAATGCCACGAAGATCAGGTGCACCAGGCGCCAATGGTTCGGTGCAGTCGCCGAGTATCAGTGGTGGAAACGATGCGCCGTACCCGCCTGCGGGAGTATGGGCTACGGGAATGTCATTTGCGTTCGTCATGAACCCTCACCTTACAATCACGCGACACTGACACGTCCTATTCGGCCAACTGCAGTGCTTGTATAAAAATCTCGTTCAAAACCAGGGGTGTACCACATTCCCATCGGCATAAAGCATCCGGTGTCTGCTCTGCCTCGTTCATTTCCTGTTTCGATATCGAGAACAACCGCATCCCATTCACCCATTTTGTGAACATGGTCGACAATAAGTTCTCCCGTATCTGCATACAACGTGAGTTGATTAGCGTTACGCCACTCTTTCTTCCACAACGGTACGAATGAGCCTGGCCCTTCATACCGCCATGCACCAATGCCACCGTTCTGGGAATCAAAAGCAACGAGAATATGTCGGTCTTGGTCGTATAGCGGCGGAGACACAATGTGCCCGGATGGTGTTCCGAACGGAACGAAGGATTCACAATCTGACGAGTCAATAGTTGACACTCGCCACACACGCACTGGAGCTATATGAACTGGGGGTGCAAATGGCATTGCTTGTCCTGTGCCAGTTGGTGAAGCGGCCAACATGTTGATAGTTGATTGGCTTTCGCCGTTGTCCATGAACCATGCGCAATCATCACCAATGGAACTATCCCATGCGTAACCAGAATCTTCTCCGTCCACTCTGTATGACGCCGACCACGTTTCGTCAAGTGTTAAGAGGCCACGGACGTACTGCAAGCGGTGAATAATGTCGTTACTAGTGACATAGAGATAGTCGACTCCGTCTTGTCGGTCAGAAGAGAATCGACCGACACTGTTCCACGGGCATTCAAAGACATCAATAAGATTCAAATCAGGATCAAGAACTGTGAAAACTGAACGCTTGGTGACGTCATCACGAATGTCTTTGGTGACGATGTTGCCATCACTAAACACAACGTGTCCGTTGTGTGCGTTATTCGCAGCAAGTCGATGTTCGGCAACAATTTCTAATTCGGGGTTTAACCGGTGCACGTATGTGCCATTGACTACATAGAGGTCGCCATTTTCATGAACGCAGATCGCTCCACACCATTTGTGACCACCTGATGGTAAATCTGGAGACCGACGAATTGGTTCGAGTGAGATTGGATCAAGTTGCTCCACCCAGCCAGACGTATCTTCTGACTCCCCAAACGATGAGCCACCTTGCAAGTACAACTCGCCCTTTGCGCGTTGCACAAACATGACCGGCCAGCGCCCCGGTTCCAATATTCGGGCGTGACCGACCAGATGTTCATCCGGCTGAATATTCAGCCCAGGGGAACTCACAATTTTTTGTCGGCGAGGGCCGCCACATTCCGCAGGCCATGCCGATGGGTAGTACCCCGAGAGTCGAGAGAGATAATCGCTTGCCGTCATGATGCCCCCACCTAAGAATCAGTCAACCGCACCGTACAAGCCCCAAGTCTGCAGATACGAGGCAGATGGGCCGCGAGTGCGTAGCGTATGAGGTCTTATGTCAGTACTCCCTAACGCCGCATTTTCCATCGCTCTCGACTGTCAACTCGACAATGTGCCTGGCACCCTTGGCCGGCTGTGCGCAGCCATTGGCGAGGCCGGAGGCAACATTGGCGCCCTCGACGGTTTCGACGTGCGTGGTCCAGTTCTTCGTCGCAGCCTTGTTGTTTATTGTCGCGATGAAGCACATCAAAAAATAGTTGTTAGTGCCGTGCAGAAACTTGACGGCGTCACCGTTCTTGATTGGTGGGACCGCACATTCCGCATGCACGAAGCAGGCAAGGTTGAAGTCATCACCACGGCTCCAGTGAACGACCGTGATGATCTTTCAATGGCTTATACGCCAGGTGTTGCTCGTGTGTGTACTGCGATTGAAAATGATCCGTCGCTCTCGCACAAATACACCATTCGTAAAAACACAGTTGCGATTGTCAGCAATGGAACAGCAGTTCTTGGTCTTGGCGACATTGGCCCAGAAGGCGCAATGCCCGTGATGGAAGGCAAAGCTCTCTTGTTCAAAGAGTTCGGCGGCGTCAATGGCTTCCCAATCTGTATCAATGCTCGTACTGCTGATGAAGTAGTTGATTTCGTACAACGCATTGCCCCAACATTTGGTGGCATCAACCTTGAAGACATCAAAGCTCCTGAGTGTTTCGAAATCGAAGAGCGTCTTCGTGCAAGTCTTGATATTCCTGTCTTCCACGACGACCAACACGGAACTGCCGTTGTCACCTTGGCAGCGTTGTGGAACTCATTGAAGATCACTGGCAAGAAGATGGAAGACCTCACTGTGGTTATCGCAGGTGTTGGCGCTGCAGGTGTTGCAATCGGCAAGATTTTGTTGAACGCCGGTGTTGGCGACGTCATTGGTTGCGACCGTGTTGGCGCTATCTACACAGGCCGTAGCGAAATGAACTCCGCTAAAGAGTGGTTCGCTGCCAACACAAACTCGTCTCGTCGAATGGGAACTATCAGCGACGTCATGAGAGGCGCCGATGTTTTTGTTGGCGTCAGTGGCCCTGACCTCATTACACAAGCAGATATCCGCACAATGGCAAAGGATCCCATTGTGTTTGCAATGGCGAATCCGAACCCCGAAATTCGTCCTGAACAAGTTGATGGTCTTGCGAAAGTCATGGCAACGGGTCGCAGCGACTATCCGAACCAAATCAACAACGTTCTTGCATTCCCCGGAATCTTCCGCGGAGCACTTGATGCAAATGCAACGGACATCACAGAAGGAATGAAGTTGGCGGCGGCAATCGCAATTGCTGAATCTGTAACCGATGCACAATTGTCGCCAGACTTCGTGGTTCCGTCAGTGTTCGATCGCACCATCGTTGAGCGCGTTGCACCAGCTGTTGCAGCCGCTGCTGTACGTGACGGCGTCATTCGCAAGAGCTAACGTCTCAGGCTCAATTAACCTTGCGTTAACGCAGGGTGCCAACATTCTTCGGCTGTTTAAGTAATATTTCATACTTATGTACGAATCCCTATTGCAATCATCGTTTCTCATTCGGTTGTTGGCTTCTGTATTGCCGGCGCTGATTGTTGTAGTTCCACTTGCGCTTGCATCTCGAAAGCAGAACACCGTGAGCAGAGACGATGACAATGTGATGACCACCGCAATGCGCTTTGTAGGTGCTGCTTTTATTTTCATTGGTTCATTCGCCAACTTCACGTCATGGCAGGGTGCAAGTGCGGCCAACGCAAGCTTGAAGACCGAAATAGCGTCACTTTCGGCATTGACTGAAACCATTCTCGATTACAAGACAAACTCAGTGTTGCAAGATGCCGTCTCAAAAATTACGACCTATGTCCAAACTATTCACGACACCGAATTGTCGAAAACTGGTATCAAAGGTTTCATGCAAGATTCGACAAAACTTGAGCGCAAGCAGCGAACCAAGAACGCGGCTTTGGGTGCGGCGCCAGAAGTGAAGCGAGACTCTGCGGAGCAACAAGCCCTTGATATTCGTAGTGCGGTCATCTCAATTGAAGAAGCACAAGTTGTCAACGACCGTGACCTAGATCGAATGTTGAAACAAGTTGATGATTTCCAGATCGCACGCCGCAATAGATTGTCGGGCACCTGGCCGCTCGTGCCAGAAGTTGTGATCAGCACTTTCCTAATCATCACTCTTGCGGCATTGGCATTGATTGGAAGATACCCCACTGGTCCTCGTCGTGATCTGAAATGGATGCAGGTTTTCACTTCGGTCGCCGTGGTTTCAGCAGTGTGGTTCTCAGTGCTCTCAACACAAGACGTGAGTGTGCAGAGCGAACGCTTCAATGTTCCTATTGAATCGTTTTTAGCGCGATACAAATAAGTTATTTAATGGTGGAGCTGGGGGCGAGATCAGATCGTCAACGTGACGCCATCTCAGACAATCACATTCGGTCAAGACGATGCAACGATGCGAATCGGCAGCGAAGAAAAGGCTCGGATGGTGTTGTTCAGCTTTCGGACGGGAGGGCCAACCATTTCAAAGCGCTCCACGCGACGTGCGAGGGCGGTCAACACCTCGGTAGCTTCCAATCGAGCAAGGCCCATGCCGACACAGGCGTGGACCCCATAGCCGAATGCCAAGTGCGAAGCATTGGCTCGGTCGATGTCGAACTTCCCAGGTTCATCCCACTTGCGCTCGTCGCGGTTCGCAGAAGCAAAACTCACCAATACGCGTGCGCCGGCCGGAATCTCGACATCCCCGATGACTGCTTCCCGAGTAGCCACCCGAGTGAATCCCGTGACCGGCGTCTCCAGGCGGAGCACCTCGTCGAATGCTTGTCTAGCTCGACTGGGATCGCTGCGAAAGCGATCCCATTGGTCGGGATGGGAAGCAAACAGCCAGATCGCAGCACCCAATCCGCTGACCGTTGTGTCGAGCGATGGGAAGAGATAATCGCACAGCACAATTGGGCACTCTTCAGGCCGAAGCACGCCTGAGGCGGCCGCTTCCAGGATTCCTGCGGCCATCGACCCCTCTGGCAACTCTTCTGACGCGACCCAGGCGGCGAAACTCATTCCCTCGATGGCGAATTCCGTGGCATCGATTGCTCGTTGATTCAGCGGACCAAGCACATCGAAGTTGGCTGCTCCCCACTTCAGCAAGTCGGCGCGTCCTTGTTCGGGCCAACCCAACAAGTCGGGCACCCATTCTGTGGGAAGCACTTCTGCCAGATCAGGTACGGCGTCAAACGTCAACTGTTGAAGAAGTCGATCGACCATTTCCTCGGCCCGCATGTGACCGTCAGGCCTCAGCGCAGAGACGGCCTTTGCGGTCAGAGCACTACCGGTCACCGATCGGATGCGATCATGTTCTGCGCCATCGCTCATGAGGGTGGAGCCTTGACCCGCTTGGTTGACGAGGTCATTGAGGCCGACCCCTTGCCCGGAACAGAACGTCTCCGGATCTGACAAGACCGCACGCACATCGTCGTAGCGAGTTACTGCGTACATTTCGTGAGCAGTAAGCCAGACAGCGGGTCCCAAATCTCTCAAGGTTCGGTAATGCTCATACGGATTGAGAAGAGCCTCATCGGTATAGAGATCGGCGTCGTAAGACGGGTGAGACATGTTCGGGCTCATGCAAATCAAGGTAGACGCCTAGCTCTTGATTTCTATTAGTGAGGGACCGGTATTTCTACTAGTCCCCCCAATGGTGGAGCTGGGGGGAATCGAACCCCCGTCCATCAGGCGCTATTCGCCAGTGATACGACCATCCCCGTTGTAATGCTGACGCAACATCATCGACGGGTCGATTGCTTTCTTACGAAAACCGCGTGTCGTCTTTCCGGCAGGTCATTGGTCTTTCCCAACGTCAGCGTTCTTTCTCGCTGTCATCCTTCGCTTCTGTTGCCGGGCTGCGATGAATTGGCCCCGTGCGCCATTGCTGGTCACGATGTCTCTCTACAACCTAAGAATTAGGCTGCGAGAGCGAACTGCTCGTTGGCAATTCTGTTTTTTGCCCCGTTTAACGAATCTGAGCAATTCGGGTCGCACGTACGAACAACGAAACTGGTGTCGAAACCTGTCAGCCCCATTGTTTTTGGTGAGGGACCCAGTGTAGGCCACCGGTCTGCCACAAATACACGGGGTTATTTGAGAAGGATGATCTCGGTATTGCGTTGTGCGGCCTTTGCCATGCGTGCATCGGAGGTTATGAGGGGCGTGTAAGTGGTCTGGGCGAGTAGGACATAGGTTGCGTCATAGGGCGAGAAATTCTTGGTCATTGCCCATAGCTCGCGCCGATATACAGACATTGTGAACAACTCAATTTGTAGGCCTTCAAATCGAGTCACGATGCGATTCACGAGGTTGGTCGGAATGCGTTTTCTGATGGCCAGTTTTCGAATTCCACTGAGGAATTCGGGCACCAAAATTGCGGGGGCAATGAGATTGTCGTCTAAGAGGTTTTGATGACTACTGAATTCGTCGGGGTACGCCAACAAGTTGATAAGTGAAGATGCATCGACTGTTTTCATCGTGCATCTCTTTCGGCACGCAGTTCATCAATAAAAGCTTGACGTTCTTCTATTGTCGATTTGAGTCCGGTGGGGTGCGCGAACACCTCGTCAAGCCATTGGGTGTGTTTTTGTCGACGGATCTCTTGCTTGATTGCCTCAAGGATGACATCGCCGATTGTGCATTTTTGTAGTTCGGCAATTTCACGAAGCTGATCGTGGAGTTCCTGTGGGACGTTCTTTACTTGAATTGCGGGCATGTCTGGAATGTAGCATGCTTCTAGCATGCTGGCAGATTGTTTCATGCCTGTATGTGTGCGAGTTGCAACCGTGTTTGGCTAAATCATGCCTTTGCGTTGACGCCCAAGAGAGCGTTGCATTTCGCGTTGCACATCGCGTTCGGCAATTACTTGGCGCTTGTCGCCTTTGCGGCGACCACGCGCAAGTGCGAGTTCAACCTTGACTTTGCCGTCAACAAGCTTGATGGCAAGGGGGACAAGGGCCAAGCGTTCGCGCGCAATGCGATCATGCAGACGTTCAATTTCAGAACGGTGCAACAAAAGTTTGCGAGCGCGGTCTGGGTCGTGTGCACCGGCACCTACTGCGAATCGATACGGGGAGATATGAACTCCATCGAGCCACATTTCGCCATCAATCACTCGGGCGTAAGCGTCTACTAATTGCACCATGCCCCCGCGCAGGCTTTTCACTTCACTTCCGAGCAGCACAATGCCAGCCTCAACTACGTCGAGAATCTCGTAGTCGTGCCGTGCCTTGCGATTGGTCGCCAGATTGGTGTTGGGGCTCTTTGCCATATGGGTACCGAAGCGTACCGCTAGCCTTCGGGACGATGTCAGAGTCTCTTTCTCCACAACTATTTGTCCCATCCGGCGCCATTAAGGCCATGGCAGCGCACGCGTATCACTGCTTTCCCGAAGAGGCATGTGGCCTTCTGATTGGTGATCGCAGCCTGAATCGCGTTGCCCGGTTTGTGGCGTGCACAAACGTGGCCCACAGCGCCAAGGTGTACACCATTGACCCGAAAGAGCATTTGCGTGCAGAACTTGCCGCTGAAGCTGAAGGGTTTGACATCATTGGGTGCGTTCATAGCCATACCCACACAGACCCGTACCCCAGCCCTACAGACGTGGCTCAGGCGCCAGATCCCGACTGGCACTACATCATTGTCAGCCTGAAGCGGGGAGCGCCCGAATCACGGGCCTACCGCATTGTGGGCGAGCAGATCTCTGAAGAGACCATCGTTCCCTTGTAATCAAAGGAGTGACAAGTAACTAAGGGAGTGACAACTCCGGAATCAAAGGTTACAATTATGACCAGAGTTGTCGGGAATAGCCCGACAGCCCGATGGGTTGCATGAGGTAACCCGAGACAGCCACAGGAGGCGCATATGTCCATTGCTGATGTTCGCCGAAATGGCGGATCTGTTTTTGTGATGCAGAATTCGCTCGAACTAGTAGGCAACACCCCGATGGTTGATGTGTCGATTTTGTCGCCAAACCCCAATGTGCGCTTAGTAGCGAAATTGGAAAGCCAGAACCCATTTGGTTCTGTGAAAGATCGCATTGCCAAATCAATGATCGAAGACGCAGAGCGCACAGGCCGTTTGGTTCCTGGTCAGCGCATTCTTGAGCCATCGTCTGGCAACACCGGAATTGCGTTAGCTGCCATTGCAAAAATGAAGGGCTACCCAATCACCATTCTCATGCCGACATCAGTCAGCATTGAACGTCGTCAGATGCTTGAAGTTTTTGGCGCAGACATCATCCTCACTCCTGGTGAAGAAGGATCGAATGGTGCAGTTAGTCGTGCTCAAGAGATGGCTGCACAGCATCCTGAATGGTGCTTCTTGTACCAGTACGCAAACGATGCAAACCCACGCGCACATTTTGAAGGTACTGGCCCAGAGATCTGGCGCGATTGCCCTGAAATCACTCACTTTGTTGCTGGGTTAGGCACAAGCGGAACGTTGATGGGTGTTGGAACATTCCTAAAGCAACAAAACCCAGATATCAAAATCATTGCTGTTGAGCCTCCACTGGGAGAGCGTGTCGAAGGATTGCGCAACATAGAAGATGGCTATATTCCGCCAGTGTTCGAAAATTGGCACGGACGTGATGTTCTTGACCGCAAGCGTGTTGTTCGTCCTCGTGAATCAATTGAATGGGCACGTCGACTGGTGCAAGAGTGCGGAATCTTTGCTGGCATTTCTGCAGGGGCATCCCTCGCTGGTGCAGTGAAAGTTGCAAGCGAAATCAACGAAGGAACCATTGTGTTCATCGTGTGTGATGGTGGCTGGAAGTATTTGTCGACTGGTGCGTACACAGCAGATCTTGATGAAGCTGAAGCAAGCGCCGAAAAAATCATTTACTTCTAATTAGCGACCCGCAATTAGAACGCCGAGTCCGGCAACCACGATGCACGCAGCAAAAACGCGTCGCTTCATGTCTTTTTCACCCAGGTAGCGAGTGCCCACTAGCGCAACAATGACAACGCTTGATTCGCGCAATGCGGTGACGTATCCCACGGGCGCCTTTTGCACCGCCGTCAGAACCATCCAATACGTGGTGACCGATGCGATGCCTGCAATGCAAAATCGTTTCCAGGTTGAAGCAAGCGCAATAGCCATGTCATGACGTCGACCTGTTGCAAAGCCATATGTTGACATCGTGATTCCGCTACCCATAAACAAAAGCAGTGGATACAAATTGCCGCCCATTTGGCGTGAGCCATAACTGTCGATCACGGAGTACGCACCGATTGTTATTGAGACCATGAGTGCTGCAACAACATGTTTGTTGTCGGCTGGCCCAGCAAGTAGCAAGATTCCAAGAACTGCGATGCCGATACCGACAAACATCAAAACTGATAGGTGGTCAGATAGGAACAGAATGCCGCCGATTGCGGCGAGAAGTGCACCTGTGCCGCGAGCAATGGGATAGGCCACTGAGAAGTCGCCAAGGTTGTATGCACGAGCAAGGAACACCGCATAGAAGGAATGGATGGTTGCGCTTGCAGCGACTGGCCACCACGCAATGTTGTCGGCTCCGCCGAGTACAACTAGCAAGATCGCACACATGATTCCGGCGCATGTCATCTGACCCCATAAGGCAATCCAGCGGTCTTCGCTTTGCTTAACCCATAGGTTCCAGCCTGCGTGTAACACCGCTGCAGCAAGGGCGAGAAGTGTGGCAGCAAGCATGGGATACGACACTACGCCTAGCCTGAAGAGATGACCGGGACCGACAATCGCCCAATTGGGATGTTTGACTCCGGCTTCGGAGGTCTCACTGTTGCTCGTGCGGTGATTGATGTGTTGCCGTCTGAAGACCTTGTGTACATCGGCGACACTGGTCGATATCCGTATGGTCCGAGACCAGCTGCTGAAGTGCGTGAGTTTGCACGCGAGCTTGCATGGAGTTTGGTGAACGACCACAACGTGAAAGCAATTGTGGTTGCGTGCAACACGGCATCGGCTGCAGCATTTACTGAATTGTCTGGCGAACTGCCCATCCCTGTTGTCAGTGTCGTAGAACCGGGGGCCAATGCGTTGTCGCTGGCATCGCGATCAAGGCGTGTGGGTGTTATCGGAACTGTTGGCACAATTTCATCTGGTGCGTATCAGCGAGCACTTGCTGGCATTGATTCGTCATTGTCATTAACTGCATGTGCGTGCCCAGGGTTTGTGGAGTTTGTGGAACGCGGGCAGACAAGTGGAGACGAAGTGATGTTGCTTGCTGAACGGTTATTGGCGCCAGTTGTGGCTGCCAACATTGATGCGTTGCTGTTGGGTTGTACTCACTACCCATTTTTGTCTCGCGTTATTAGCGAAGTGATGGGGCCAGAAGTAGTGCTTGTCTCTAGTGCAGATGAAACTGCGTTTGCCCTTGCCGCGCTGCTTGACGCACTGAACCTCCGGTCATCATCGGGCACCGATGGACATCACACCTTCTTGTCATCAGGAGACGTTGAATGGTTTGCAGATTTCGGGCGCAGATTGCTCGGACCAGAATTATCTTCGGCAAGTCCGTGGAAACGATCAAAAACCGACTAGACATAATGCGCCCACTACAAAGGAACACCCCATGACACGACCAGACGGACGCGCAGTAGACCAACTGCGACCTATTTCATTCCAGCGCGATTTCACCGATATGGCTGCCGGTTCGGTCTTGGTGTCATTTGGTCGTACCCGCGTTTTGTGTACAGCATCAATTGATGAAGATGTGCCTCGCTGGATGAAGGGCTCTGGCAAAGGATGGGTCACAGCTGAATACTCCATGCTTCCTGGTTCATCGCCAGAGCGCGTTGATCGCGAAGCTGCCAAAGGAAAGCAAAGTGGACGCACTGTAGAAATTCAGCGCCTCATTGGCCGCTCGTTTCGTGCGGCATGCGATATGCGTGCATTAGGGGAGCGTCAAGTAGTTGTTGACTGCGATGTGTTGCAGGCCGATGGCGGAACTCGTACCGCAAGTATCTGTGGTGGCTTCATTGCATTGCATGACGCCATGACACGTTTGGTGCAGAACGGTTCCATCAAGGAGAACCCACTTCACTCGTATGTCGCTGCAATTTCTGTAGGTATCTGCAATGGAGTTCCAGTTCTTGACTTGCCATATATCGAAGATTCATCTGCTGAAGTTGATATGAACGTTGTCATGTTGCGTCCAGCAGCTGGTGGGGAAGCAAAGTTTGTAGAAGTGCAGGGCACAGCTGAGGGTGTTGCATTTTCTCGTCCTGATCTTGATCAGTTGTTGGGGCTTGCAGATATCGGCCTTGGGCGAATCTTTTCATTGCAGTCAGATCTTTTGGCAGAGGCACCTGTGTCTCGCCCGATCTCGCGTTAAGCAACGTCATGCGGATTGTGTGCGCAAGCGCTAACCCGCACAAGGTTGAAGAACTTGCACGGCTGTTGCCAACGTGGGTTGATTTAGTTCCGCGTCCTTCAGATATTGGCGACATCGATGAAGATGCTCCAACTCTTGAGGGAAACGCCATCATCAAGGCAGTTGAAATTGCTAATCACGCATCTGAGTGGGCAATTAGCGACGACACCGGTCTAGAAGTTGACGCGTTGAATGGTGCTCCAGGTGTGCGAAGTGCTCGTTTCGCCGGAGAACAGGCAACAGATGCAGAGAACCGCGCACTGTTGATAGCGAAACTTGATGGCGTGACGAATCGGTCTGCTCGATTTCGAACTGTTGTCGCACTCGTGTCCTCAAAAGGCGATATCCATTTTGTTGGTGGCGTGTGCGTAGGAACTATCGCTGAATCAGAACGTGGTGACAGCGGATTTGGGTATGACTCTCTGTTTATTCCAGCTGATGGCGACGGTCGTACATTTGCAGAAATGACAGGGCCAGAAAAAGATGCAGTGTCGCATCGTGGTCGAGCGTTAATTCAGATACCAGAGTTACTGGCACGAATTTTTGGGCTACCAACCCCGTAAGTCAATAGCCCACTCATCGATAACAGTGTTGTTGTCGATCACGTATGCCCGGGAATGCATCGCCATTGTGGGGTCAACGTGGGCAGGTGTCACACGAATGCGGTCACCGACCTTTGGCTTTGGTGTTCCTTCATTAGGCGCAATGGTTGTGTGCTCATCTGAACAGAACCACACCTTGAAACCATCAACTGTTGGGTCGCCATGATCCATGGCGAGAGACTTCAAACCAACATCAATAACAACCCAAGATGCATTGACCGAAATGACTGTGCCCAGAATCCAGAGTGATTGTGAAAATGGATGCTGCAGTTGTGCGTATTGTGAATCCATCAGTGCGTAACTTCCAGCTTGCACTTCGTTCACTGCGGTGCCAGCAAACATGTCGTATGTTCCGGTGCCGCCTGCTGACATGATGTCACCACCAACATCGTTATGTGCCTGTGCAAGCAATGTCATTGCTTCGTGCACTTTGTCTTGCTTTTTTTGACGATCAGTCAGCATCATTAGGTGGCCTTCGTAGCCCATCACGCCACGAACAATGAGGCCAAGTGAACGTGCTGCGTCGGCAAGAGAACCTGCTTGTTCAGGGGTGCAACCACAACGCGGCAGACCTACATTTACATCAATGAGTACGTTTCGAATCCCAGCAGTAGATGCGGCTTGAATTGTTTCGAGTGAATCAACGGCAATTGTGATGAGCGCAGATGATTGCGCATCGGCAAGAGCTGCAAGTCGGGCAGGGTCAACTGTTTCGTTTGCAAGCAAGATGTCGTCACCAACACCTGCGGCAACAAGCCCGAGAATTTCTCGAGGAGTTGCGCACGTAAAAGTGGTGTGACCTGCGACAACTTGTTCAGCAGCGATTGCTGTGCACTTGTGCGCTTTGACATGGGGTCGCAATGACCTACCTGGGTGAACTGCAGCCATGGCAGCGATGTTTGATCGCATCACAGACAGGTCAATTACTGGGCATGGCGTCGGAAGACGAGAAATATCCATAGTGCCGACGGAGGGACTCGAACCCTCAACATCCAGGACCTAAACCTGGCGCCTCTGCCAATTGGGCCACGTCGGCGACATGACAAAGGGTACCGCTATGTAAGAGAGGACGGCGGGCTCAGAGGTGGCAAACTGTGGAGGTGACCGTAATTAATAGCCCTTCGCTTGATTCCACTCTTGATGTCTCTGTTCTCGAGGAACAGTTAGGACTTGCAGGCCATGTTTTAGACGAAGGTTCACTGAAGAACAGTGTGCAGCGATTTGCAGAACAGAAAATTGTTCTGCCGACCTTCGGAGAATTGGCTGAGCCGAGTCGTATCGCGAATGACATCACAAAGGGTGTTGATAAGGATGCTGCTGACCCGCGCAACTTGTTTCGCGTGCATTGGTACAACAACATGGCAGGCGACAAAGTTGCCGTGCCAGAGCATGTGGTGTTGCCACCGTCATTGACGGGCATTGAGTCTCCAATCATCGTTGTATTCGGAGACAGATTCCCAATGATCACAGCGCACAAAGTGCTTGCTGCATTCTCGTGCTTCGTGCCACGCGTCATCACCGGTCAATTTGACCCGACACGCCATCGTGCGGTGTGGCCATCAACGGGCAACTATGCCCGCGGTGGAATTGCTATCAGTCGTCTGATGGGTTCACGTGGAGTTGCGGTTCTTCCTGCTGGCATGTCACAAGAGCGTTTTGATTGGCTCGATAAGTGGGTTGGTGACAAATCAGACGTGGTGCGTACCCCAGGAACCGAAAGCAACGTGAAAGAGATCTACGACGCATGTAACGAGATGGCCAAAGATCCGGGCAACTTCATTCTTAACCAGTTCTGTGAATTCGGAAATCATGTTGGCCATTATGAAGTCACTGGTCGTGCGTTGGCACATGCCTTCGAACATGTAAAGGCAAATGGCCATTCTGATATTCGGCTTGCAGCGTTTACCTCTGCCACTGGTTCTGGCGGCACTATTGCAGCCGGTGACCGTTTGAAGGATATTTACGGCACGCGCATTGTTGCTGTTGAAGCACTGGAGTGCCCAACCATGTTGGAAAACGGTTTTGGTGAGCACAACATTCAAGGAATTGGCGACAAGCACATTCCGCTTATTCAGAACATTATGAACACTGACGTTGTCGTGGCAGTAACTGACAAAGCGACTGATGAACTTGATGTGTTGTTCAATACTCCTGCTGGTCAGAAGTATTTGGGGGAGCGTCACAATGCAAGCCCCGAACTCGTTGAGGCACTCACGCACTTTGGTTTTTCAGCAATTTGCAATGTTCTTGCAGCAATTAAGACAGCAAAGTTGTTGGGCTTCGGCGCCAATGATGCAATTATCACAATCGCCACTGATGGCAGCGACTTGTATCCGAGCGAACGTAAGAAGACAATTGCTACTCGTTTCCCAAATGGCTTCACTGAGTTGGATGCAGCTGAAGTCTTCAGCGAGCATCTTGGTTCCGTCAGTACTGACAACATGATTGATTGCACCGAACGTGAACGCAACCGTATTTTCAACCTTGGCTATTACACATGGGTGGAACAACAGGGCACTCCGCTTGCCGTATTTGAAGCTCGCCGCTCACAATCGTTCTGGCGCACAGTGCGCGGGTTTGCTCCGGTGTGGGACAACCTCATTACTGAGTTCAACCAACGCGTTGCTCGCTTCACTAAGTAGTCATTCATGACGGGCGTGGTCACAGGCCTCGTGTGTGCAGTGTGTGGTGCACGTGAATCAATTGCGGCTTCGTTGTCGTGGCTATGTCCGAACGCTTCTCTGTCTGACCGACATCATGTTCTACATTTTGAATCATCGGTAGAACCATTTCGTCCCACTGATGATGCCAACCCATACCTTGCGTTTCGCAGATACTTAGCTGTTGATTCATTGGGGGAGTCGCTCGGGCTTAGTGACGCTCAGCGTGTCTCTATCATCACGTCAGCTGATGAAGCAGTGTCGCGCGTGGCCGGCACCGGTTTCTTGCGTACACCACTAACAAGAAGTGACGAACTATCAGAAGCTCTTGGGTTTTCGGCCACTGGTGGCATTTGGGTCAAAGATGAAACCGCCAATGTGGGTGGTTCGCACAAGGCTCGACACATTTTTACTGAACTGCTTCACCTGTTGATGGTGGAAGCTGCGGGTCGCGCGCCATGGACACCAACAACTCGTCCATCGCTCGCGATTGCATCATGTGGCAATGCGGCGATTGCTGCAAGCACCTTGGCAGCTGCCATGTCGTGGTCTATCGCGGTTCATGTTCCGCCAACTGCATCGACTGCAGTTCTGGCAACACTCGAAACACTCGGGGCAACAATTGTTGTGTGTCCTCGCCGCGATACAGACCCACCTGGTGACCCGTGTGTGCTGCGATTCCGCGAAGCAGTTGCCGCCGGTGCAATTCCATTTGGTGTGCAAGGCACGGAGAATGCATGGTGTCTTGACGGTGGTCGCACCATTGGGTGGGAGATCACTGAAGAGTTGGGTCATTTTGCAGACCGCATCTTTGTTCAAGCAGGAGGCGGAGCATTGGCTGCGTGTGTTGGCTCATCGATGCGCATTGCAGGCGTGCATCCGACATTGCACGCAGTGCAAACGCAAGGCTGCGCACCATTGGAACGTGCATGGAACAACGCAATTGCAACTGGTGGTGCGCGTGATGCTGGTCCGCGATGGAGCGAGTGTATGTGGCCATGGGAAGAGACTCCGTCATCGTTTGCGGACGGGATATTGGACGACGAGACGTACGACTGGATCAGCGTGCTTGACGCCATGGCAGACACGGGTGGTTCTCCTGTCGTTGTGTCAGAAGATCAACTGCATCGTGCGTACGACTTAGTACGCAATGTCGGCGGTTTTAATTCCTGCGCCACGGGGATTTCAGGTTTTGCTGGCGTTCTTGCAATGCGTGACAGCATTTCTGATGATGAACGCATTGTTGTCATCGTCAGCGGAGTGTCTCGCCTTTAGGGGACGTGACGAGGGTCTGAGTCAACTTCATGAAGTTGACCAGTCTCCACGTCGTAGACGAATCCACGGATGTGGTCTTTGGAGATGACGAATGGGCTATGACCCAGTCGGTTCATTGATTGACGAACTGAGTCGTGCGGATCCTTGAATGCTTCGATAGCCCAACTAGGACGGATACCGCAGTCGTCTTCAATCTGCTTCTTGAACCCGTCATCTGAAATGGTTTGTAGTCCGCAGTTTGTGTGGTGAATGAGAATAATTTCTTGTGTGTTTAACAAGCGTTGGGACACCACGAGCGAACGAACGACGTCATCGGTCACAACTCCACCTGCGTTTCGAATGATGTGGGCATCACCGTGGGCAAGGCCAAGCATCTGGAAGATGTCCATTCGGCTGTCCATGCAGGCAACGATTGCGAGGTGACGCCGAGGCGCAAGGGCTAGTCCGGCATCGCGAAAGTCAGCCACAAATGTGACATTGTTGGCAAGGAGTTCATCGGTGTTGGGCGAGAAGTCGGGGATTGATGACATGGGTCTATTCTTGCCGAGCAGGTAGCCTTTAGCCACTATGAGTACTTCTGGACTTCCTGTCAGCCCAATGGCCATCGATGCGGGCGGCGATCCTCGCTCCGACATTTTCACGAGATTGCTGAAAAACCGCGTCGTCATGCTTGGCACGGACGTCAACGACGACATCGCCAATCAGATCTGCGCCCAGTTGCTCTATCTCGAGGGCGAAGACGCCAATGCGGATATCTGGTTGTACATCAACAGCCCTGGTGGCTCTGTGACTGCCGGAATGGCTATCTACGACACCATGCAGTTCGTTAGTTGCAATGTTGCAACAGTGTGCATGGGTCTTGCCGCTTCAATGGGTCAGTTCCTTCTTACAGCTGGCGCTGAAGGCAAGCGCTACACCTTGCCAAACTCTCGCATCATGATGCATCAGCCCCTTGCTGGTTTGCGTGGACAAGCGTCAGATATTGCAATCCAAGTTGAGCAGTCACGCTTTATCAAATTGCGTATGGCTGAATTGATCTCGCATCACTCTGGTCACACTGTTGCCGAAATTCAGGCCGATAGCGAGCGAGACCATTGGTTCAGTGCTGAAGAAGCAAAGAACTACGGACTAGTTGACAAAGTAATCGTCAAGCGCGGAGAAATTCGCTAATTACCCTTACGGAGCAACCGTCGAGGTTGTCGTAACTATCGTCGTTGTGGGTAAACGCGGCGGATCAATATTGAGCCCTGTTGAAATATCAACTGCGCAGGTGCTTTTTACCCAGTCACGCACATTCAACGCTGACTGATTTGCAGCATAGGTTGCATCCGCCATTTTTTGAAGCGCCTCTGTGTCAGATGGATTCACTTTTGAGGCATCTTGTAGCAACCCGGTCAGAATTGCGAAGTCGCCTTCAATAGAAAGTGGCGCTCTCTTGAGTAGTCGTTCATAACGATCGACCATGGCGGTGACGTCGGTTCCGGTACCCATAGGTTGACCAATGGCAGGTAATTCACGACCAAGTTGTGCGCAGAAACTTGAACCCGTTCGTGCTGGGGAAGCGCATCCGGAGAGCGCGAATATCAGGCCAATGGCCGTTGCCAAAACAGCAGTCCTTCTCGCACACATCTAGTCGATTATCACAGACTCGAACCCGAAGGGGACAGCACATGTACGCAGCTATCCGATCAGCCACTCTTTTTGGCACCCGTGGAACACCAATAACAGTTGAAGCTCATGTGGGCAAGGGCCTTCCTGGTTTCACAGTGGTGGGGCTACCCGATGAAGGGTGTCGTGAATCGCGTGATCGTGTGCGTGCCGCTTTGTTGTCAAGTGGTTTCGAATGGCCACTGCGGCGAATAACAATCAATTTGGCAGGTGGTGGCGAGCGTAAAGGTGGCGCCGGCATGGACTTGGCTATTGCAGTCGGTTTGTTGGTCGCAGAAGGAATCGTGCCAGTAGAAGCTGCGGAACGGTGCGCGTTCATTGCAGAACTAGGACTTGATGGCTCGCTACGTCCAACAGCTGGCATGGCTCCGCTTGTCGACGCAGTGTCGCAGTTCGAAGTTGTTGTTGCTGCGTCGGCCGCTGCAGAGTCAATGTTGGCACGCCCTGCACGATTGCGACCCGTGTCGTCGCTATTGGAGTTGGTTGAAGTGCTTGTTGATGGAGCACCGTGGCCCAATGTTGCCGTGCCAAGTGCTCATGTTGTTCTCGATGCAATTGCAGATATGGCTGATGTCCGCGGCCAATCAGGCGCTCGGCTTGCACTCGAAGTTGCGGCTTCAGGTTTTCATCACATGCTCATGATGGGGCCACCCGGGGCCGGCAAATCAATGTTGGCGCGACGACTTCCCGGCTTACTTCCGCGACTTACGGAAGATGAAGCGTTTACGTGTGCCATGGTTCGCAGTGCGGCTGGAATGCAGGTGAGCAGTTCAATTGCTTCATCGCCACCATTTCGTTCGCCGCATCACAACATTTCCATGGCGGCAATGGTGGGCGGAGGGTCCACACACATTCGCCCGGGTGAACTGAGCCTTGCGTCAAACGGTGTGTTGTTTCTTGATGAGATGGGCGAGTTTCCCCCCACGGTCCTTGACTCATTGCGTCAACCACTTGAAGAGGGGGTTGTCAATATTTCACGCGCTCATTCATCTGTCACGATGCCGGCGCGATGTTTGTTGGTTGCTGCAACAAACCCATGTCCGTGTGGTGAAACATCTCCGCTCGGATGTATGTGCGCAATTGCAATTAGGCAGCGGTATGTTCGTCGATTCAGTGGTCCACTGATTGATCGTTTCGACATTCGTATCAAGCTTGTCAAACCATCAACCGCCGAACTCACAGGTGGCACAGCAGGAGAATGTAGTGCAGTCATTGCCGAACGCGTTGCTCGCGTGCATCACCTCAGTATCCAAAGACAAGGGTGTCTGAACTCAGCAATTCCCGCTGATCTTCTTGACGACGTTGCTCCGCTATCACGTGATGCAATGTCATGGTTGCGAGAACGGCTTGACGAAGGACGATTATCTGGCCGTGGGTATCACCGTGTGCGAAGAGTGGCACGAACTCTTGCCGATATGAACGGCGCTGAAATTGTTGTTAACACCGAATGGGTTGAAGCTGCTTTTGGTATGCGTGTTGCCATCACTCCAACAGTTGAGAGGCATTAGACATGGCGAACAGATATCCCGAATGGACCTACAGCGCTGCACTTGCGGCACTGCCATTGCAAACACCACTTCGTCTTCGTCGACTGATTGCTCTTGATACTCCATCGCATGTGTGGGACATGTTGCAGGCCGGAGAACGACCGCTCGTAGGTGTGAATGACGCTGTGTGGCGTGCGTGGCATAAAGCGGACGCATCCTTGCTTGTCTCAACAGCGGAGGCGTGCATTGATTCTTCGATGACTGTGGTTTCTATGCGCGATGCGCCGTACCCACCGTCATTACTTGGCGATCCGAGTGCTCCAGGAGTTCTCTTCATGATTGGTGATGCTGGAGCGTTTAGTAATCGGCGCGTTGGAATCATTGGCACACGTCACGCAACTCAGCGTGGTAAATACTTCGCACAATTACTGGGGAAACAATTATCAGCTGCTGGCGTCAGTGTGGTTTCCGGATTAGCACGAGGTATTGACGTTGAATCGCATGTCGGTGCGCTCTCGCTAAGTTCTGAAGAGGGAAGTCCACCCATTGCAATTGTGGCGTCGGGTCTCGACATGGTGTATCCGCCTGAACATGAACGCATTTGGGGAGAAATGGGTAGGCGGGGCCTATTAATAAGTGAGTCACCACCTGGCACTCCACCAGAACCACACCGTTTCCCGATGCGTAATCGCATTCTGGCGGCATTGAGTGAAGTGCTTGTTGTAGTCGAGTCTCGGGCAACAGGTGGGTCCATGATTACGGTGCGTGAAGCAATGAAGCGTGACATCACGGTGTTGGCAGTGCCAGGTGCTCCGGGTATTGCTCCGTGTGAGGGGACAAACAATCTTCTGCGAGATGGGTGTGGTCCGGTTACTGATGTCACCGATGTTCTCGTGGCCTTGGGACTTGACCACCGACATATGACCGACTGGTGTGAGGGACGCCCCGCATTGCAAGATGACGAGCGTCAGGTTATGACTGCACTCGGCAGGGTGCCGAGAAGCATGGATGAAATTTCACTCGGCGCAACACTGTCGGTAGTGAACGTTGCTGTAATTCTCGGTCGATTGGAAGCCAAAGGATGGGTCGCAAATACAAACGGATGGTGGGAGGCACTCGTGGCGTAGTCCATCAGGGGTACCGTTGTGGTCATGAGCACCGCTGCACAGTCACGGGTCAAGTCTTCGAGTCTCGACCAATTTGAACTGTCGCGCTACGTCAAAACTCTTGCGGTTGCTGAATCCGTGCGAATGGGACGCCTGTCAGACCTCACCCATGCCGTTTCGTATTTCATAAAACGAAAAGCAACGACCCCCCATTCCGTCACAGAGTCGTTGGTGGTTGATTATTGCGACCAACTAGAAGCTGATGGTTATTCGGTGGAAACAGTTGAGCAACGAATGTCTGCAGTGACTACGTACTTCGCATGGTGTGTTCGCACGATGAAAGCAAGCAAAGGTGCTGACCCATTCACTAACCCGGCGCACGGAATTGCGCCGTCTCATCAGTCGTCATGTGTGCAGTGTCGCGCTGCGACGAACATCAGCCTGAAGGGCGACTGTGTTGTGCGCAATCGGCGTCTGAAGAAGTGGGCCATAGCGCAGTTTGAATCATCGCTCACCGCATCAGCGGCAAATACTCGTGCTGCGTATCGCCGTGACGTGGAATTGTTCACCGAGTGGATGCTTGACTCGATGCCATCTGTTATTCCAAACATGGTCGAAAAAGAACATGTCCGCGAATATCTGGCTGCACTTCACGACAGAGGTGCTACGTCTCGCACAATTGCTCGACGTGTCGCGTCACTTCGTCGGTACTTTGCATGGGCAATCCGCAGTGGAACATCAAAAACAAATCCCACCGATGCCGTGCACACACCAACGGTGAAGGGGCGCTTGCCACGACCTCTTGATGCCGAGACCGTCGCTCGTCTTGTGTCATCTGAAGATGACGATGCTCCCGAATGGCGCAGAGCTCGCGATCGCGTTGTTCTGGAGATTCTGTATGGCAGTGGTCTGCGAGTGTCTGAGGTGTGTGGTCTTACATTGCAGAGCGTGTCGTCAGATGGATCATCATTGCGCGTAATGGGTAAGGGCTCAAAAGAACGAATGGTTCCATTGAGTGCACCTGCCACTGATGCAATTCATCGCTGGTTGACGGTGCGTCATGAGGTTGCAGGCGAAACGACGGGGTCATCTCTTGTGTTGTCTGCGCGCGGAAATGCATTAAGTCGCCGTGATTGCACGCGCCTTCTCGACGAAGCGTGTGAGCGCGCCGATATTCCTGGTGGCACACACCCACATGCATTGCGTCATTCGTTTGCCACTCATCTCATGGATAACGGTGCAGACACGCGCTCTATTCAAGAACTGCTTGGCCATAGCGACGCATCAACTACACAGCGGTACACGCATGTCAGCAAAGAACGCTTGCGTCTTGTGTATTCAGAATCGCATCCACGCGCATGAACGCACGTCCACTTCGTTACACAATTGATTCAGCGTGGGATGCATGGCATCAAGCAGAAGAGGGAACTGCTCGCGACTGGTTGGTTGTGCACTACGCCTCACTGGTGAAATTCGTTGCTGGCCGTCTTGCTGCAGGATTACCACGCACTGTTGATACAGGTGACTTAGTAAGTGCCGGCGTCTTTGGTCTGATGAATGCCATCGACAGATTTGATCCGTCACAGGGTGCAAAATTTGAAACGTATGCGATACCACGCATTCGTGGTGCCATTCTCGACGGACTTCGTGCGCTCGACTGGGTGCCTCGTTCTGTTCGCTCTCGGTCGCGGTCTGTGCAAGATGCCATCGCATTGCTGGAACATAAACATGGACGCACGCCAACCGACGAAGAAATATCGGCTGAACTCTCCATCACCACTGACGAGTTGGAAAAATGGCTTGCCGATATCGCGGCTGGTTCTGTCGGTCCTCTTGACCATGTGGCGCTCGATACAACAGCTGCTGAAGCTGATACGCACTTACAGCCAGGTCGTGCAATGGAAGAAGGAGAATTGCGTACAGCGATGCGCACCGAAATTTCCAAACTTCCCGAACGTGAGCAAGCAATTTTGATCTTGTATTACGACGATGGTTTAACACTGTCGGAAATAGGCGAGGCGTTGGGCGTTACCGAGAGTCGCATTTCTCAGATTCATACAAAGGCTGTGTTGCAGTTGCGTTCGCGACTTGCTGCAGCTGGCATGGGCTGACCTTTTCCATCTACCGCCGGTCTCGCACACATTGCAGATGTGGGTTTCAGTGTCATGTCGCATCTCGTTGTTGTACTTCTGGCAGTGGCACAACCAGTTCCTCCTGTTGCTCCGGTGAGCGGAACAGTGGTCGATGGATTTCGGGCTCCTGCATGTCAGCGCTGTGCTGGTCACCGGGGTGTCACCATCGCCACGACAACGGGGACACCAGTTCGGGCAGTAACCGCTGGAGTCGTTGTGTTTGTTGGTCAGGTAGCCCGCGTCCTGTATGTGGTTCAAGACATCGGAAGGGGAGCCAGAGTTACCTATGGACGCCTCGGTAGTTCCAGCATTCTCGTTGGATCCTCGGTGGCCGCCGGACAAGCCATTGGGGTCAGCTCAGGCCAGTTCTATCTCGGGGTAAGGGTCCATGGGTCCTACGTGAACCCGTTGCAATTTCTGGGTTTTGGGCACGGACACCTGGTGGGTCGCGGGTCGGTCATTGTGGGGCGGTGACCCTCTCCCGATAGGCTTTCCATGTTCAACGCGTGCAATCTGTGCGTGTTACACCAAGCAAATACCTTGCACACTGGCCATCTGCGGTCGCTTCGGCGTCGGATCAGTGTGTGGAAAACCGCAGAAGGAGAAAATCATGGCTGTCGTATCAATGCGTCAAATGCTCGAAGCTGGTGTCCACTTTGGTCATCAGACCCGTCGTTGGAATCCGAAAATGAAGCAATTCATTTTTGGAGAGCGCAACGGAATCCACATCATCAACCTTGATCAGACGCTTGAGCGTATTGAGGTTGCTTACGCATTCGTGCGCGACCTGGTTGCAAACGGTGGCACTGTCTTGTTCGTCGGAACAAAAAAGCAGGCACAAGATCCCATCCGTAGCTACGCCGAAAAAACCGGCATGTACTACGTGAACGAACGTTGGTTGGGTGGAATGCTCACCAACTTCGAAACCATCTCAAAGCGTGTTGCAAAAATGCAAGAGTACGAGCGCATGATGGCATCAGGTGAATTTGAAGCCATGCCAAAGAAGGAAGCACTCCTTCTTACTCGCGAACTCGACAAACTTCAGAAAAACCTTTCGGGTATTTCGCACCTGGGCAGTCGTCCAGATGCAATTTTCGTCCTTGACACTCTTAAAGAACACATTGCCGTGACAGAAGCCAACAAGCTTGGAATTCCTGTCATCGCAGTTGTTGACTCAAACGTTGACCCTGACCTCATTCAGTTCCCAATTCCTGGAAACGACGATGCAATTCGCTCAAACGATCTTTTGACTCGTGTCATTTCAGAAGCAATCATCGAGGGCCGTTTCATTGCCCAGAAACGTAATCCTGCTGCAGCAGCAACAGAAGTTGTCGCAGTTGAGCGCACAGCAGAAGAGAACGCAGTGTTTGAAGCACAGCAGGCAGACGCGCGCCGTCAGGCAGCAGAAGCACAAGCATCTCGTGAAGCTCGTTTGTCAACACCAAAGCCAACCGAACAACCAGCAGCGGAGTAGTCATGTCATATACCGCTAAGGATGTTCAGAGCCTTCGCCAAACAACTGGCGCCGGCATGATGGATTGCAAAAAGGCACTTGAAGAAAATGGTGGCGAGATTGAGGCCGCAAAGCAGTGGCTTCGTGAAAAAGGTCTTGCTGCAAGTGCAAAGCGCGATGATCGCGAAAACGCTCAAGGTGTTGTCGCAATCATTGTTGAAGCAACTCGTGCTTCAATCGTCAAATTGAAAAGTGAAACAGACTTTGTTGCTTCGAGTGAGGGTTTCAAAGCTGCTGCTGATGCACTAGCTCAATCAATCCTTGAAAAAGGTGAAGCAGGTCTGGCTGATCACTCAACAAAGATCGACGACTTAAAGATCACGTTGAAGGAAAAAATCGAAGTAGGCGAAATAATTCGCTTTGAGGCAGCATCTGGCAACGTTCTTGATTTTTACAACCACATTCAAGGTGGTCGTGGAGTCAATGGTGTCATTGTTGAAATGTCCGGAGCAACTCAAGAGGTTGCCCACGACGTTGCGGTACATATCGCGTTTGCCCGTCCTCGCTATTTGCGTCGCGAAGATGTGCCATCAGATGTTGTCGAAAAAGAACGTGCAACACTTGAAATCGTAACTCGCAACGAAGGAAAGCCTGAACAGGCAATTGCCAAAGTTGTTGAAGGTCGCGTCAATGGTTTCTTCAAAGACATTTGTCTTCTTGAACAGCCGTATGCCAAGGACGACAAACTCAGCATTGCTCAGTTCATCGGTTCTGCTCAGATCGTGCGATTCGCACAGGTAGAGATCGGCTGACATGTCCACTCGGCCCGCCTGGTCTCGCATTGTGCTGAAACTTTCGGGTGAAGCACTTGCTGAACCATCGGGTTTTGGACTTGACAGTGGTGTGCTGTCGCAAGTTGCCGAAGAAGTTCGCGAAGCTCGCGAAGAACTTGGTACAGATATTGCCATCGTTGTCGGAGGCGGAAACTTTTGGCGTGGACTCAAAGGTGCTGGTCAAGGTATGGACCAGGCCCAAGCCGATTACATGGGAATGTTGGCAACAGTGATGAACGGGCTTGCATTGCAAGACGCGCTCGAGCGAGCTGGTCAACATTCTCGAGTCATGAGTGCAATTGAGATGCCAAAAATCGCCGAGCCGTATATTCGTCGTCGCGCTGAGCGCCACCTCGAAAAAGGCCGTGTTGTCATCCTTGCTGGTGGAACTGGTAACCCTTTCTTCACAACTGATACAGCAGCAGCATTACGGGCTGCCGAAATTGACGCTCAAGTCATCTTGAAGGGCACGCACTCTGGGGTTGATGGTGTGTACACAGCTGACCCAAAGATTGATAAGACCGCGACTCGTTATGACCGCATTAGCCATATGGATGTCATTACCAAGGGTCTCAAAGTCATGGATTCCACTGCTATCACCTTCTGTATGGATAAAAACTTGCCCATTGTCGTGTTCGACCTCTTGGCCCGTGGAAACGTCAAGTCCATTCTCCGAGGCGAACAAATAGGTACGCTGGTCGGGTGATCGAAGAAGCCACCCTCGAAGCCATCGACAAGATGGAACGAGCAGTGGAACATGTCCAGTCTCAGTTCTCCTCTGTTCGAACAGGGCGTGCGAGCCCGAGCCTTGTTGAAAAACTGCTGGTCGAGTATTACGGCTCAACAGTTCCTTTGCAGCAGTTGGCCGGATTCCAAGTTCCTGAGGCGCGCACTCTTGTGGTGAAGCCACATGATCGTGGATCTCTCGGAGCCATTGAAAAGGCAATTCGTGAAAGTGACCTTGGACTTAATCCTTCGAACGACGGCATCATCATTCGTTTGTCGATTCCTGTGCTCACCGAAGAGCGCCGCAAGGAATACGTAAAAATCGTGAAGAACATGACTGAAGACGGGCGAATTGCCGTTCGTAACATTCGCCGCGACGCACGCAAACAAATGGAAACTGCAGAGAAGAACTCCGATATATCGAAAGATGAATTGGAAAGAGCTGAAAAAGAGCTCGACAAACTCACGCAGGACCACATTGAATTAATCGAAAAAGCTTTTGCCCGCAAGGAACATGAGCTGCTCGAGGTATAAAAACGATGGCAACTATTGTTGTCAGCGAACGCCCGAAAGGGGAACAACATGAGTGATGACATCTGGCGCCGCCGAGACAACACTGACGGCAACGACTCGTCTGGATACGGAACCGATTTTGGTTCAGACTTCGGAACCGTGCAGTTTGCTGACGACCCAACAGCCGAGCCTGTTCTCAGCTTTGGTGATTCCGAAACCGGCAATCTTCCTCATTGGACCGAACCTGCAACTGGTGAGTTGCCATCAACGGAAGACGACACAGACGTGTGGGGCACATTCCAAGAGCCAAGTGAGCCCACTCCTCGTCCCGACCACATCACTATCGGAACCGACCCAACAGACGAGCGTCGTCGTGCATCGCGTGATGTGACTGCAGATTTTGGTCTTGATCCATCTCGCGACATCACTGGCGGCGTTCCCCGCGGTCGCGCACCGCAAGTGCGCCGCTCGGGTCCTCGTGGCATAGGTGGTGGCGTAAGTCGCGATATGCCAACAGCAGTAACCACGGGTCTTATTCTTCTCGCAGTTTTTCTGGGCGCAATTGTGTGGCGTCCAGCGGCAGTGATGCTTATTGTCGTTGCGGTCGTCGCGCTTGCATCGGTCGAGTTCTTCAGCAAGGTAACCGAGAAGGGATACAGGCCTGCAACGTTTGCCGGGATTTTGACATGCGTCGTTGCGCCAATTGCTGCCTATTGGATTGGTGATGCTTCATTGCCATTGGTGTTCGCATTCGGATTTCTTGCAACCTCAATTGGCTTTATCGGCAGCAGCAGTGTTCACAGTGGCCCAATGCCAAACGTCGCAATTACAAACATGGCAATGACATGGATTGGCCTTCTGGGTTCGTTCGCTGCTCTGATTCTGCGTTATTCGGTCAACGGCAGCCCCGTGCATGCAGGAACTGACACTTTGTTCATGATTGTCATTGGTGTGATTGCTAATGATGTGGGCGGATTATTTATCGGTGCATCGATAGGCAAAACACCATTACGTGAATGGATTAGCCCGAATAAGACCATTGAAGGTGCAATTGGTGGAGCTATAGCAACACTTGTTGCAGTCATGGTGTTCGGGTCGCAAAACGGAACGTGGAACTCCATGGGTGAATGGATTGCGTTGACAATCGTTATCGCGGTAATGGCCCCAATGGGAGACTTGGTTGAATCAATGTTCAAGCGCAATCTTGATGTCAAGGACTTTGGCACCATCATTGCGGGGCATGGTGGAGTACTTGACAGGTTCGATGGATTCTTCTTCGTTCTTCCTGCGGCGTATTACCTCATGTTGGTTATCAGCCCTTGGGCGTAACCCGCGTTGCAATTGCCGGATCCTCTGGGTCCATAGGCACGCAAACAATTGAAGTTGTACTGGCAGAGCCAGACAAATATTGCGTAACCGCACTTGCAGTTGCTTCGTCGTCAGACACTGTCATTGCACAGGCACGGCTTCTGAACCCTGAACTTGTCGTCGTCACAGACGAAACGCTTCGTTCTGTTGTGGCAGCGGCTCTACCTGGAATTCCTGTCACAGGAAATCTTGCAGATGTTGTTGATGTTGCAGATGTGGTGATCAACGGCGTTGTCGGGTTTGCCGGTTTATCTGTAACTCTTGAAACATTGCGCGCCGGGAAAACCCTCGGTTTAGCCAACAAAGAAAGTCTTATTGCTGCTGGACCGTTAGTACAACCTCTGCGTGCGACACCAGGAGCACAATTGGTCCCGGTTGACAGTGAACACTGTGCAATTCATCAATGTCTGCGCTCGTCGTCGCGACCAGCATCAGAAGTAGCCCGCATCGTACTCACAGCAAGCGGTGGCCCTTTTCGTGGTCGTTCTGCCGAATCGCTCGCCGCAGTCACCGTAAACGAAGCATTGGCGCACCCCACGTGGAAGATGGGGCCGAAGATCACGATCGACTCTTCAACTCTGATGAATAAGGGCCTTGAAGTAATTGAAGCACATGAATTATTTGGTACGTCGTTCGACAATATTGATGTTGTCGTACACCCGCAATCAGTCGTGCACTCAATGGTGGAATTCACCGACGGTTCAACCATTGCGCAACTGTCAATGCCCGACATGAGATTGCCAATCGGGTACGCACTTGGCTATCCACATCGCATCGCAACACCATTTGGTCGAATCGACTGGGCTACATTATCTCGTCTTGATTTTGAACCGCCCGACAGAAAAACATTCGTATGCCTTGATCTTGCTTATGCGGCAGGTCGTGCAGGGGGTACTGCGCCAGCTGCATTGTCGGCTGCCAACGAAATCGTTGTTGAAGCATTTCTTGCCGGCCGCATTACGTGGTCACAAATTGGTATTTTTGTGTCACGGGTGATGGAAAAGTTCGTAGTAACTGTGCCAACATCGGTGGAAGATGTTCTTGATGCAGATGCACAGGGTCGTCGATTAGCAACTGAGGAGCTATCACGATGAGCGATATTTATCACCGTTTTCGCGCTGAAGTAGCCGCTGGTGGCGCCGTAGATGAGGCGGTGTCGCCCATGGCAACTCGCAACGGCAAAGCCACCGGAATCATCATGATTGCTTTGCTTGCCTATCTCGCATTCAAGAACCCGTGGACTTTTGTATTTGTTGTTGGGCTTCTTTTTTCAGTGTTCTTGCATGAAGTGGGGCATTTTTCTACCGCTCGTCTGACTGGAATGAAAGTCACTCAGTTTTTTATGGGCTTTGGTCCACGAGTGTGGAGCCGTTCAAAAGGTGAAGTGGAATATGGCGTTCGTGCGTTGCCGCTTGGTGCTTTTGTTCGCATCATCGGAATGAACAACGTTGATGAAGTTGATCCGGCTGATGAATCACGTGCATATCGTTCGCAAACTTTTCCTCGGCGCTTACTGGTCATCACCGCCGGGTCTCTGATGCACATGGTGATTGCGTTTATTTTGTTCCTTGGTGTGTACACCTCTGGTGGCCGTCAGCAAAATACTGGCATCTCCACAGTTCGAGGGTTGGCTGAATTAAGTAGTCCTGCGTCTTCTGCTGGCATAGTTGTCGGCGACACTCTTGTGTCGATTGGGGGTATTGCCGTTACGGATTACAACAGTGTCTCCACAGCAATCCAAACCTTCTCTGTGGGCGAATCAATTTCTGTTGTATTTGAACACGAGGGCGTTCGTCAAACACGTGACGTTGTCCTTGCGAAACATCCCACTATTCCTGGTCGTGCGTATTTTGGGCTGATGGCCGATGACTGGGGTTGGAAAGATCTGGGAGTCATTGAATCCGTAGGGCAATCGGTGACAGATATAGGCACAACAATCACTGATTCTGTGAAGGGGGTGGTGATTGCTCTCAACCCAATGAATTCGATTCGTCATCTCACTAAATCCCCAGAGGCCACTCTTGAAACTCGTCCGACCACGGTGGTGGGCGTCAGTGATTTCAGTGGCACAGTCGGTCGATCCGAAGGTTTGAAGGGCGTACTTGTTTTGCTCGCCAGCATCAATGTGTTTGTCGGTGTTTTCAACATGTTTCCATTGCTGCCATTCGATGGTGGTCATGCGGCAATCGCCATTTATGAACGGGCACGTTCTCGCAAAGGCCGGCTATATAAAGCAGACATCAACAAGATGGTTCCGTTGGCCACCTTGGTGGTCGGGCTTTTGTCACTCTTGCTTCTCACTGGTTTGTACCTAGATATCACTCAACCACTCGGGTAAACGGCCTCGGAACTGACAGACTGAGACACATGTTCGAGCGTCGCAATACTCAGCAAATCATGGTGGGCAAAGTCCCTGTCGGTGGTGGATCTCCCATCACGGTGCAGTCAATGACCACCACGAAGACCGCCGATGTTGAAGGCACGCTGCAACAAATTTATGCATTGGCTGCTGCTGGGTGTGACATCGTGCGTTGCACGTGTAACGACCAAGAAGCTGCTGAAGGTCTCGCACAGATTGTGCCGCGTTCACCAATTCCGATCATCGCTGACATTCATCACCAGTACAAAATGGCACTTGCTGCAATGGAGGCCGGTGTTCATGGTCTGCGTTTGAACCCCGGCAACATTCGCAAACCAGATCACATCAAGGCTGTGGCCTCTGAAGCACGTGATCGGAACTTGTCGATACGCATTGGTGTCAACGGTGGTTCTCTTGATCCGTCGCTGTATGAAAAATATGGTGGACTGACCGCGGCAGCCATGGTTGAGTCAGCCATGCATGAAATTGCATTCTTCCAAGAAGTTGATTTCAACCTCATCAAGATTTCTGTAAAAGCAAGCAATGTGCCACTGATGGTCGAGGCGTATCGCATGTTGGCCGATACAACCAACATTCCATTGCATCTTGGAGTCACAGAAGCAGGACCACCTCCTGCTGGCCTCATCAAGGCCACCGCAGGAATTTCTACCTTGTTGCTTGAAGGCATAGGAGACACCATTCGGTACAGCCTTACTGCTGATCCTGTTGAAGAGGCGCGTGCTGGTCGTCAATTGCTCGAGGCGCTTGGGTTACGCGAACGTAAGAACGTTGACCTCATTGCATGCCCGAGTTGTGGTCGGGCCGAGATTGATGTCATTGATGTCGCGAATAGGGCACTTGCAGCTTTTGAACATAAGAAACTGCCATTGCAGATTGCTGTGATGGGTTGTGTAGTCAACGGACCAGGTGAGGCCCGTGAAGCAGACCTTGGCATTGCAGCTGGCAACAAACGCGGCCATCTTTTCGTCAAGGGACGTAATGTCGCCGTAGTGCCTGAAGATGAAATGGTCGAAGCATTAGTGGAGTGGGCTGAGTTCATTAATGAACACGGCACAGATGCTGCAATTGCCCGCGCTGATACAAAACTTGCAGAGCGTGAAGCCGCGCGAGACCGTTCTCAATTAATGGATGAAAAAGGCGGAGACGTTAATCATTCAGCAGAAAAGATTGTGGAAATTCGCAGAACGGTCGGGAACTAGTTCTGAGTGAACATCCAGGCGACATTATGCGTGCCTGGAACAGTTGTGAAGTTGTGCGATTCTCCGGCAGGCAACCATGTCATGTCGGGTGTTGCATTATGGCCTACAGGCCCAAAAAATAATCTGTGCGCATTGCTCGCATCAACGGTGTTCAAATTTTCCCATGACGTAGACGCAACAGAGAAAGCTTTTGATGGAGATGCGTACTCAGTCCAGTGATCGTTGACAATTGTTGGTGAGATCGGGTGTTCTAGTGGGGACGTATCAACGATTCGCAAAAGTTCAGCGACATCAACATGCTTTGTTGTGAAACCAGCACGCACCACGTTGTCTGAAGACGCCATGACTTCAATGCCTGCTCCGTGAAGATATGCGTGCAAGTTTCCGGCGGGAAGTGAAATTGCCTGACCAGGCTGTAAGACAATGTGATGCAACAACGGTGCAACACGT
>Ga0209357_1000076_pt1 | contig 32396 bp, 33 predicted proteins | sample LauGreFBDMM110SD_2_FD_187573 | JGI IMG/M metagenome (GOLD analysis project Ga0209357, IMG submission 187573) | Freshwater lake microbial communities from Lake Michigan, USA - Fa13.BD.MM110.SD (SPAdes) (version 3) | ecosystem: Environmental > Aquatic > Freshwater > Lake | place: Lake Michigan... | reverse complement strand
TGAAGTCAGAGTAGTTCTTGCATTGTCGAGCCGTGGCATAAGGTGAGCGAAGCGAGATGGAGGAAAAATGAAGTTTGCATTTGCGACAGCACCACAGGTCTGCACCTGGCAGGAAATGCTCGACATATGGACCGCGGCTGACGCCATTCCTTTTTGGGAGAGCGGCTGGACCTTCGACCACTTTGAGCCTATTTTTACAGGCGACCGTTCGGGCCCATGCATGGAAGGTTGGATTACTCTCACCGCATTATTGCAAGCCACTCAAAGGTTGCGCGGTGGAGTAATGGTAACTGGCATGGTGTATCGCCATCCAGCGGTGTTGGCAAACATGGCGGCAACACTCGACCATACAAGCGGTGGTCGTTTGGAGTTCGGTGTCGGTGCGGCATGGAACGAAGACGAGTGCAATGCCTACGGAATAGAACTCGGAACGATGACCGAAAGATTCGATCGTTTCGCTGAAGGCCTTGAGGTCATCAAGTTAATGCTGACACAGAAGCAGAGCAATTTCACTGGTAAATATTTTACGCTGACCAATGCGTATTGCGAACCAAAACCCATTCAAGAACCGATGCCACCTGTACTTATTGGTGGTGGCGGTATGAAACGTACGTTGCCACTTGTTGCGCGGTATGCAGATCACTGGAACTTTCCAGGTAACAGCGAAGACCCACTTGGTGATTTAAAGAAGTCTGTAGCGCGACTCAAGGAATGTTGTGACGAAATTGGGCGTGATATGTCTACCATTCGTATTTCTACTCAACTGTGGGTAGACCGCATGAGTGAATCGGAAGCAATTGAGCGAGCTCTTGCCTATGAAGATGCAGGAGTGGGTCTTGCTATTGTCAGCCTTCCACGACCACTTAATGTGAAGCACATCAATGAATATCCAGAATTATTCGCGAGCGTTTGGAAGTGAATGCACCCGTAGAAACGACACCAGAGCAAGGAAAACTCGGGGTCATTGTCCTTGTAGGGCTTGCCGCTGGCCTCTTGTCGGGCATTTTTGGGGTGGGTGGCGGAATTCTTATTGTGCCCGGGTTGGTATTTTTTGCAAAAATGGATCAACGTCGTGCGCACGGAACATCACTTGCGGCGGTGCTTCCTATTTCGGTTTCTAGTTTGGCGAGCTATTGGGCCCATGGCCATGTTGATTGGCCAGTTGCATTGTTTTTAGCAATAGGAGCAGTGGCGGGTGCGTTCCTCGGAACAAAACTTTTAAAGACTGTGAAGCACGAAATTTTGAGCATGGGCTTTGCGGCCTTATTAATTGTTTCAGCTGTGCGTTTGTATTGGAGCACTTCTGGTTCGGGTCGTGACCAATTAATTCTGCTCATGTGCATTGCACTGATTGCTGTGGGTGTTGTTACTGGTGTACTAGCAGGTCTATTGGGAGTGGGCGGTGGAGTAGTAATGATTCCTGCCATGATGGTGTTGCTTGGTTTGCCCAACGTCATTGCTAAAGGCACATCGTTAGCCGTCATCATCCCTACGGCAATTACCGGGACATTGCGCAACAGATCTGCAAGCAACGTCGATACTCGTGCCGCGGTCATTGTGGGAGTCGGCGGTATTTTGTCGGCTATTGCTGGTGGTTGGATTTCTTCACGACTGTCCGATTCATTATCAAACGCTTTGTTTGCCACGTTGCTTATTGTTGTGGCAGGGCGTTTAATTATTCAAGAGTCGCGTCGGCGATGGAGCAAAGCGCCAATCCAATAGCCAAGACCGGTACTTAATCCACCACCGAGAGCAATGCTGAGTACCGCGGGGTCACCCCCAGATACAAGAGCAACAACTGCTCCGATGAGTCCGATACCAAGTGCAAGAGCATGTCGCCATTGAGCCATGCCCTACCGTACTTCTTCAGCGTGGTCCGCGAACTAAGTTCCCTGGAAGTGCTCCGGTGAATTGATCGGAGTCGACAATTTGTGTTCCGGCAACAAACGTTGCGTCGTAGCCAATTGCTTGTTGTACCAAACGTCGACCTTGCGCTGGCAAATCGTAGGCCATGTACGGCATGGTAAAATTTAACTTCTCGAAATTGATGATGTTGAGGTCTGCGCGTTTCCCAGCAGCAATGAGCCCACGGTCGTTGAGCCCGTAAAGTGCAGCTGTTTGTTGAGTCTGGCGGTGTACCACGAGCTCTAACGGCAGTTTTCCACCTCGAGTACGGTCGCGAACCCAGTGGGTGAGCATGAAAGTAGGCGTACCGCCGTCGCATATTGCCCCGCAGTGTGCACCGGCATCACTGAGACCCATACGAGTGCCAGGGTGCTGGTGAGCCTCATAGCTAAACGATAAATCTCCGTACGCGTAGTTAAAGAAGGGCATATATATGAGCCCATGACCATCGTTTGCTACGAGTTGGTCAAGAAGTATTTCCATTACTTTTTTATTTGCGCTTACGGCAATTGCTGTTGCACTGGCTGAGGGGAGTGGTTCGTAGTCAATGTTTGCCGCCATGACGGGAAACATGTGTGAGGCATTGTCGAGAATTACTTTTTGAAAGAGGCCTCCGTCATTTGGCATTTCATTGATAATGCGTTCACGTAGTTGGGGGTCTTGAAGGGCCTTGCAACGTTCGGCGAGCGGGAGGTGTGCAACTTCGTTGTAAGCAGGGTGAAAGAGTAGTGGGTGAGCGCTTCCCTCTAAACACATGAGTACGCCAATGGTGCGCCCAGCAACTTGCGCAACAATGGGCACGCCATCGTTTTGGGCTTCGGTGAGAAGTGATAATACTTTGCGCCAAATTTCTGGGCCATCGTTTGGCTGGCTCAAATTGACACTGACCGTTGCGCCAGTGGTTTGAGCAAGTTTGCGCATCCACGACCACTCTTGAACAGGAACCTTGGCGTGTTCGGGGGCAAATTGAAATACACCGTGTCCGACACGCCTCATTGCATCGGCAATACCCAGAAGTTCGTGTTCATTTGCTGTTGTGCCTGGTACAAGCTCGCCGTCTTTGCTGCGATGCAGCGGTGTACGACTTGTGCTGAACCCAAGTGCACCAGCACGTAATGCGCTTTCTACCAACTTGCTCATTTCTACAATGTCGTCGTCTGTAGCAGTTTCATTGAGTGCGCCACGATCGCCCATCACAAAACCGCGAAGCGGCCCATGGGCAATTTGAGCTGCAAAGTCGATGACATGTGGGTGCGATTCAAGCGCAGTGAGATACTCCTCAAAAGATGTCCACTCCCAAGTAATACCTTCCGTCATGGCGGTTCCGGGAATATCTTCAACACCTTCCATGAGCGCAATAAGCCAGTCATGTCGATCGGATGATGCAGGTGCAAAACCTACGCCACAATTTCCCATGACCACTGAAGTGACGCCGTGCCAACTACTGGGGGTAAGCCAAGGGTCCCAAGTTGCTTGTGCGTCGTAGTGCGTATGAATATCGACCCAACCTGGAGTGACGAGGCGTCCGTCAGCATCGATGACTCGCGTTGTGGAAGGAGTGGGAAGCGACTTGGGCGCTGCGACCTCGGTGATGAAGTCTCCTTCAAAAGCGATGTCGGCGTGCATAGCAGGTGAACCTGAACCATCTACGAGGTAAGCATTCTGGATCACAGTTCGTATTGGGGTTCCCATGTGACTACTTTAGACAGTTATGGAACGTCCAAATATTTTGTTCGTCACCCTCGATCAGTTTCGGGCCGATTCCCTGTCTTGTGCCGGGCATGGTGTGGTGAAAACGCCTCATCTCGACATGCTTGCTGCTCACGCGGTGCGCTTTGCCCGCCATTATTCACAAGCAGCCCCGTGCTCTCCCGGGCGGGCAGCCTTGTATACGGGCACCTACATGATGAGCAACCGCGTGGTGGCAAATGGAACACCTCTGGATGACCGGTTCGACAATGTTGCGCTAGCCGCAAGACGGCAAGGTTACGACCCAGTACTTTTTGGCTACACAGACCAAGGTGTCGACCCACGAATAGTGACGCAAGTTGATGACCCACGATTGTTTACTTATGAAAGTATTCTGCCGGGTTTTCGAGATGTGCTGCATCTTCCCGAGCCCGCTGTTGCTTGGTTGCAATGGTTGAGTGAACTTGGCTACGACGAAGTTGGCGAGACTTATTACGAACTGGCGCGTGAAAACGAGAGACCTGCGCAGCACAGCATCACTACTTTTCTTACCAACACTTTTTTGCACTGGCTGAGTGGTGAAGACACTTCGAAGCCCTGGTTCGCGCATCTTTCCTTTTTGCGACCACACCCGCCATTTGTTGCAGCAGGGGAGTGGGCAAAGGCATATGACCCTGCAGAGTGTGAAGACTCAATTGGAGTGCCTGAAAATAGGCATTGGTTGCACGACGTACTACTGCAGCATGAAGCGACGAAAGCACCACAAACACGCTCTGAAATGCAACAAGTGAAGACTCAGTACTACGGCAATATTTCTCATGTCGACGAGCAACTAGGGCGCATCTTTGATGAACTAAAGCGTCGAGGCGAATGGGAAAATACGGTGGTAGTTATTGCATCAGATCATGGTGAGCAGCTCGGAGATCAAGGTCTCTTAAACAAGGCTGGTTTTTTCGAGTCTAGTTACCACATTGGCTGCATTGTTCGCGTGCCTCAATTCAATGCAGCGCACGGAAACGTGGTGAATGAGTTCACTGAAAATATTGATATTTTCCCAACGCTGTGTGAAGTGATGGGCGAGGCAATTCCTATTCAATGTGATGGAATGTCTTTGCGATCATTTCTCCATAATGAAACCCCTGAGCGTTGGCGCGATGCGGCTACTTACGAGTGGGATTGGCGCGATATTCTTATTGGCATTCACCCTGAGCACGATGCGTATAAGTGGCCATACGATCGGCGACTCGAACAGTCGCATCTCACAGTGCGCAGAAGTAAAGAGTATGCATATGTGCACTTTGGCGATGGCACATGGCTTTGTTTTGCATTGGGTGTAGACCCAACGTGGCACACAACAACAAATGACCCAGAAATTGTTTTGCGCGAGGCGCAAGCGATGCTGACGTGGCGAGCGAACCATGCCGAGCGAACGCTGACAGGAATGCTTTTACGAGATGGCGGAATTGGGCGACTTCCGGCAGGTTTCAGCAGCGAATAATGTTGAGAACCTCTGCGTGCAAGTGACCATTACTAGTGACGGCACTTCCATTGCGAAAAGAGGCTGCACCAAGACGATCGGTGAACGTGCCACCGGCTTCTCGAACAACAAGACACACTGCAGCGGTGTCGTAGGCCTCTAAACCAATTGCGTCGACGGCGGCATCAATATTGCCTTCTGCTACCAACATGTGTTGCCAAAAATCGCCAAAGCCACGTGAGCGATACGCACGTTGTTGGAGTTCAACAAGTTTTTGAGTTCCGCCAACGTCGTCCCATGCAGAATGATAGGTGACACTTACCTGTGCTTCTTCAAGCTTGCGAACATTGCTCACTTGTATTTTGCCGCGTGATGTGAAGGCACCCATTGCGCGACCTGCCCACCAACGCGAGTGAAGTGCAGGAGCACTAACAACGGCTACGAGTGGTTCGTCGTTAGCATCTACAAGTGCAATAAGAGTTGCCCACACGGGAATACCGCGCGTGTAATTGCTAGTGCCGTCGATTGGGTCAATGATCCAAGTAAGTGGGGCAGAAGTAGCACCCGCTGAGCCAAATTCTTCACCAAAAATTGCATGTGGCTTGCGGCGGAGCATAATTTCGTCGGCAATGAGACGTTCCGTGGCGCGGTCGAGTTCTGTTACCTCAGTTTTATTTTCTTTCCAGTCAACAGAAAAATCACGTCGGTAAAACGGCGACAGAGTGCGTGCATCTGCCAGGTCTGCAAGGTGCAGAGCGAAATCGAGTTCGGCAGCAATATTGACGTATTCGCTCATGAAGGCAAACTATTACGAAAATCAGCTGGACGCTTCTCAATTAATGCCGAGAGCCCTTCTTGTGCGTCTGGGCCAAGGAAATTCAACATTTCATAAGCCAACGAAGCTTCAAAATTTGGTAGAGCTTGACGGAGCCAGTGGTTGAGGCTGCGCTTTGTGAATCGCACTGCATCGCGGGGGCCGGTTGCAACTTTATGCGCAACAGCTAATGCTGTCGAGAGAACTTCGTCGGCCGGTACTGCTTTTGTTACTAGTCCAATGCGCGCTGCTTCTTTGCCATCAATGAAATCGGCAGTGAGGAGGTAGTACTTAGCTTGAGCCATTCCGCACAAGAGAGGCCAAATGGCTACGGCGTGGTCGCCGGCAGCAACGCCAAGTCGAATATGCCCATCGGTAATGCGTGCGTCTTCGTTCATGATGCTGATATCGGCCATTAACGCAACTGCTAATCCTGCACCTACAGCGACCCCGTTAATTGCAGAGATGATGGGTGTATCGCAGTCAATCATTGAACGAACAATCTCGCCTGCTTCTCGCATGACCCGCATTGTCTGTGTGTAGTTGCCTACCTGCTCTTTGATCCACTCCAATTCGCCTCCGGCGCTAAAAGCTTTGCCGGCACCTGTAACGACCACTGCATTGATATTTGGATCGGAATCTACATCACGAAAAATAGTTGAAATCTCTAAATGCATCTGCGCATCGGTGGCATTCATTTTGCCCGGGTTATCGAGCGTGATGAGAAGTACGCCGTTGTCTTGCATCTCACACTGGAGGCGCTGGTACTTCTCGGCGTAGTTCATTGAGTTGCGCAACTCTTCAATGCATTGCGTACCGAAGTGGCCATGCCGCATGGGTCGAGATGGAGTTGAGCTAAAATAGCGTTGGGCTTTGCTTGGGCAATGAATTCTGTAGGGATACCAAAGATGTGCACACGTGGAGAATGCGAAGTGGTTGCACTTTCTGTATTAATTGCGTCGGCAATTGATGAGCCAATTCCACCATCTCGAATACCGTCTTCGAAAGTGAGTACGTGCGCATATTGAGATGCCGCGTGAATCATTTTGGGGTCAAGTGGCTTACAACTGCGCACGTCCCATACCGAGGTTTCTATGCCTTCGTTGTGGAGCATCTCTGCGGCTTCCAATGCATTGCCAACCATTTTTCCAATTGCCAAAATACACACTTTTTTATGAGACGAGGTACGTAGCTCACGAGCCAAGAGCCCACTGCCAGTATCGCTTGGCGCAACGTTGCGTACAACGCCTTTGGGGTATCTAACAACAACTGGCCCGTCATTGACCAATGTAAAGGCATCGTGCAGCATCTGTTGTAGATCTTGCGCGCTCGACGGTGCGAGCACTCGCATTCCAGGAACCTTGGAAAGTAGCGCCATGTCGTAAACACCATGGTGGCTAGGGCCGTCGTCTCCGGTGATGCCTGCACGATCGAGGCAGAAAATAACAGGAGCTTTGTGAAGAGCAACGTCGTAGACCACTTGGTCCCATGCGCGCGATAAGAAAGTGCTGTACAGAGCGACGACAGGGCGAAGACCTGAGAGCGCCATTCCGGTTGCGGCGGTCACAGCGTGCTGTTCCGCAATACCTACGTCGAAGAACCGATGAGGAAATTTTTGTTGAAAAGCAATGAGCCCGGTGGGCCCAGGCATGGCAGCGGTAATTGCCACAATACGGTGATCGAGCGATGCTTCTTTGAGCAATGTTTCAGCAAATGCTTGGGTGTAGCCCGTGGGCATCGATTTAGGAGGCCCATTGAGTGGGTCGAAGACAGGGGCATCGTGAAGATGTTTTTCGTCGTCATCTTCTGCCGGAGAGTAGCCACGGCCTTTTTGCGTGATGACATGCAAAAGAATGGGGCCTTCGGCAACGCGTTGTTCTGCAGAGCGCAGAGCTTTCTCGAGGGCTTCAATATTGTGGCCATCGATAGGGCCGATATAGCGAATTCCTAATGCCTCAAAAAACCCTGGTGGTTGAAGAAATTCACGCACTGCAGCTTTGACCGCTATCACACTGCGCTCAGCTTGTTTACCAACTGCAGGCAATCGACGCATGAATCGTTCAAAGCGGCGCTGGCGACGCACGTAAGTGGGGTTCAGTCGAATTTTTGTGAGGGTCTTCGATAAGAGACCAGATACTTTGTCGGCGGTGGTGGTGGCGTTGTCTTCGCCAATGCTGAGTGAAGAAATTGTTGGTGCGTAACTTCTGCCGTTGTCATTTAAAACAATGATGACTTTGCGACCAGAGTGACCCAAGTTGTTGAGTGCTTCGTAAGCCATTCCACCTGTCATGGAACCATCGCCAATGACCGACACGATGTGTCGATGCTCTGGAGTTTTTCCTTCTAACTCTGCAAGGTCGCGGGAAACCGCCATGCCGTAGGCATAGGAGAGAACGGTAGAGGCATGACTATTTTCAATAAAGTCGTGCTCGCTCTCTTCTCGATTCGGGTAACCCGACAGCCCGCCTTCTTGGCGCAAACGTGCAAAGTCGGGAGCGCGACCCGTGACGAGTTTATGTATGTAAGCCTGGTGGCCCGTGTCCCATAACACCGCATCGCGGGGGCTCTCAAAAACCCTATGTAGTGCCAACGTGAGTTCTACTGCTCCCAAGTTTGAGCCTAAGTGCCCGCCTGTTTCCGAAACAGACTGCACAATGAACTCACGAATCTCTGCAGCCAATACGTTGACTTCCTCTGTGCTGAGGTGACGAAGGTCGAGAGGATGGTGGATATCGGCGAGCGCCATAACAACACGACGCTATCGCCCCGTATTGGGCTGGGCATATCTGATGGTGATTCTTTATAACAAAGATGACTACCGTGACGTGATGAACCCATATTCTTTTTCACTTGCGGGCAAGACTGCGCTCGTCACTGGCGGCAACGGCGGCATTGGCCTCGGCATGGCAAAAGGCCTCGCCGCGAATGGGGCGAATGTAGTGATTTGGGGCACAAATACAGAGAAAAACACTGCGGCCGCTCAAGAACTCATTGGTTTTGGAACCACTGTGCTGGCAGTCCAGTGCGACGTTGGCGATGAGGCTCAAGTCCGTGCCAGTTTTGACGCCACGGTAAAAGAATGTGGTCGCATCGATGCATGTTTTGTGAACGCAGGTGTTGGTGGTAGGGCGCCAAGCTTCGCGGAAATGAGCACTGAGGAATGGGACCGCGTCATGCGAGTAAACCTTGATGGTGCATTTTTCACTGCCCAAGAAGCTGTGCGCCACATGGTTCCCAATGGCGGTGGCTCTATTGTGTTCACTACCTCGGGTTCAGCATTTTATGGTCAACAAAAAGGACAACATTACGGGGCATCGAAGGCAGGGCTTGTTGCAATGTCGAAAGCCATTGCGGTAGAACATGCGCGTCATGGCATTCGTAGTAATGCCATTTTGCCAGGGTGGATAGAAAGTGAAATGACTGCACCTTCATTTGCGTGGGACAAGTTTGTTAACAATGTTCTGCCACGTGTGCCAATGCGACGTTGGGGTGCGCCTAGTGATTTTGCAGGACTCGCTGTGTATCTAGCAAGTGACTTGAGTAAATATCACACGGGGGACGTGATTACCATCGACGGCGGCTACCACTCGTTTTGAGGCGTTGCTAACTCGTCAACAGTTGTGCTTCGTGTTTTTCATCGAGGCGGCGTTGATTCCACTTGTGAACACCAGTACCAATGAGAAAGCCAACTGCCAAAGTGAGTTGGCCTCCTACACCATCAATCCAGAAGTGGTTTGCCGTGACGATGATGCACATCAAGGTCGTGGTGGGATACAGCAGTACGAGCGCACGAATCCAGCGGCGTCGGGCGAGTGGCCACATGGCAAATGCACACCAACTTGCCCAACCAATGTGCAAGCTTGGCATCGCCGCATATTGGTTCGACATTTTTGCACCAGCACCCGAGCTGAAGTCCCATGGACCACCATAAACATCGAGTGTGTCGATAAACCCAAAGTTTGTTTTACCTTTATCGAGGCCACGCTCTGCGGCTTCGAGGCATTGGGCTCCATGCCCTAGCGGTGGACAAGGTTGATCAAGTAAACGCGGAGGCATGAGCGGAAAAAGAGAAAACCCAATAATTGCGAGGGCAGTTGTTGCGGCCAAAGTATTACGCCATTGGGGAAATACGTCGGGTCTTTTTCTGTACAACAAAACAAATACGGTAATGGTGACAATGAAGTGAGCAGTTCCGTAGTAAGTGTTCATTAGTTGAATGAACCAGCGATGCGATAAGAAAAACTCTTGAACAGATTCTTCGTGGTACAGCCCAATCCAACGCTCAAAACGCACTACACGAATGGCATTACGAAAAGCCTGAACGGGAATATCGACACCGTTAATGCGGTCTGAGCCAAATTGATTACGGGACCAGGTGTAGACGGCATAAAACGCGATAAATAACGTGGCCTCTTTCCACCACCGCGTCTTGTGCGTGCGCGCAGGTGAAGCATCCCCCAAATCATTTGCCACGAGGGAGAGGTTAGAGGTTCTGGCAAGTAACGTGAAGTCTCATGAGCACATTGAGCGAGCTTGTTGGCAAAGAAACCATAGAAAAGGTGCTGGCTAAGGGCCGCAGCACGGGAGCAGGGTTCTCCGAGATCTTCATTGAAGACAAGAGATCCACCTCGGCGGGGCTCGACGATGGCCGTATTGAGCAAGTCACCACAGGTCGCGACCGAGGGGCTGGTATTCGGGTCGTTCACGGCGAAACAACGGGCTTTGCCCACACCGCCGATCTGTCTGAAGCCGGACTACTTCAAGCAGCCGAGGCAGCCGCAGTTGCGGCCAAACAGGGTTCTGGCGGTGTGGTAGCGGTGGCTCTCGGTGGCATTGATAGGCACCAAGTAAATGATGTACAAATTTTGCCAAATGAAGTTCCAAAGACGCGCAAAGTTGAGCTGCTGGAACGGGCAAATGAAGCCGCGCGAAGTATCGACCAAGCAGTGGTGCAGGTATCGGCCGGCTACGGCGACAGTGTGCGACGCATTTTGGTGGCAAATAGCGAGGGTGTTTTTGCGGCCGACGACCAAGTGCGCACTCTGTTTCGGGTGAGTGTTGTTGCCGCTGGTGATGGTGGAATGCAAACCGGCTACGACTCAATGGGTCGAACAATTGGGTTTGAACTCTTTGATCTTTACGACGTGGAAGAACTTGCTGCAGGTGCAGCGCGCCAAGCGGTGACCAAGTTGAAGGCTCGCCCTGCACCATCGGGCGCTTTGCCAGTTGTTATCAAACGGGGCAGCGGTGGTGTTCTCTTTCATGAAGCATGTGGGCATGGTTTAGAAGCCGACCTTGTTGGCAAAGGCGCAAGTGTGTATCGCGGCAAAGTTGGCGAGATGGTTGCATCGTCGCTTGTCACCCTTATTGACGACGGAACTATGAGTGGTGAATGGGGCGCAATAGGAATTGACGATGAAGGTCATCACAGCCAGAAAAATACACTCATTGAAAATGGCATTCTCACCGATTACATGTGGGACTACTTGCGCGCTCGCAAAGAGAACCATCTGCAAAGCGGCAATGGACGTCGGCAAAGTTACATGCATCTCCCGATGGTGCGAATGACAAATACATTTGTCATCAATGGAACTTCGGAACCAGACGACATTGTAAAAGCAACAAAGAATGGTGTTTATGTTGCGAAACTTGGTGGTGGAAGTGTGAACACCGCAAGCGGTGACTTTGTGTTTGGTATGACTGAGGCATACCTCATTGAAAACGGAGAAATCACCGAGCCATTACGCGAGGGAAATCTCATTGGCAATGGCCCACAGGTACTGCGCGATATCGACATGCTCGGCAACGACTTTGCCATGGGTAACCCAGGTACATGTGGAAAAGATGGGCAAGGAGTGCCCGTTGGCGATGGGCAACCCACCTTGCGTGTGAAGTCACTCACCATTGGTGGAACTGCAGCATGAGTTCAGGAAATGCGCTGCAAGATCTTGCCGACCGCATTGTTGCTCAAGCGAAGCCCGGCGAACAGGTAGAGGCGTATATTTCTCGCGGCGGCGAAACTTCTATCCGCATCTATGAAGGTGAAGTGGAACACTTTGTTTCAGCGCAGTCAGAAAGCGTTGGTATTCGGGTGATCAAAGAGGGTCGCACTGGGTATGCGTATGCAGGAACGCTAGACGAGTCGGTACTGAGTGAAGTTTTTGCAGAAGCGCGTGACAATGTTCAATTTGGTTCTGCCGATGAGTGGGCTGGTCTTGCAGATCCTGACGGTGTAGAAAAAGTGCCGCAGGAATTGTGGAATGAAGAACTTGCTCATTTTCCAACAGCAGAGAAAATTGCCATTGCGAAAGAACTTGAAAAACTCACCCTGGCAACCGATTCTCGCATTCGTATTGACGATGCAAACTACGACGATGCATATGGTGAAACCGCCTTCGCAACCACAAGTGGCATTCGGGCCCATGGGCGCGAAAACGGCTGTTATGTTTCTGTAGGCACACTTGCAGATGACGGCGATGAAACTCAAACAGGTTTTGGTTTTTCAGTAGGTCGTACTCCAACAGACTTCAATTTGGCACGTGCAGCTCGCGAAGCAGCCGACCGTGCAACGCGACTTTTAGGTGCAACTAAGCCAAACTCCAAGCGAACAACAATTGTTTTAGACCCATATGTCACCGCGCAGTTTTTGCGCGTGTTGTCAAGCAGTTTTAGTGGCGAGAATGTGCAAAAGGGGCGCAGTTTTTTTGCTGAACGTTTAGGTGAATCGGTAGCAAACCCGCTCGTTACTCTTATTGACGACCCGACGAATTCGCTCGCCTACAGCGCAACCGATATTGATGGTGAAGGTTTGGCCGCGCGTCGTAACGTGCTCATCGAGAATGGCGTGTTGAAAGAATTTCTTCATTCCTCGTACAGTGCACGTCGAGGCCAAACAAAAAGCACGGGCAGTGCAGTGCGTACTGGTGGAACACCAGGAGTGAGTTGTTTAGCAATGCAGTTAGTTCCTGGTACTGCTACTCAAGAAGAACTCATTGCGCAAGTAAGCGATGGCGTGCTCATTCAAATGGTGCAGGGTCTGCATTCAGGTGTCAACCCAATTTCGGGTGACTTTTCCACCGGGGCCTCTGGCTTGCTCATTACCAATGGTCAAGTAGGAGCACCAATTCGTGAGTTCACTATTGCTTCGACATTGCAACGTATGTTGCAAGACGTAGTTGCCATCGGCGGCGACGTCGACTGGTTGCCAATGTCGGCAAATGGTATGTCGCTGGTCATTAACGACGTCACCATGAGTGGGGCATAGACCAATTACGTTCTCACGGAACGATGCGCAGCGCTATGAGGGTTGCAGTGAATGCAAATAATGCAGAAATTCCCTGTGGCGATTTGGGATGTTGTACGAAAAAATTACGCAAGCTACTGGAAAGTGTCATGCCCCACGTGTGTGCATTGTGGCCCACGTAGTGCCACGCTTTTGTGAGTTACACAGAAGTGGACGGTGCAGGCGCCGCTGCAGGTGCAGCCGCTGGAGCAGGAGCAGGCGTGCTTGCTGCGCCAGACGAGTCGCTCGACGTGGAACTTGAACTCGACACTGGTGGGGTAGTTGCAGAGCTGCCACCTTTGGAGTCGGTCTTGTAGAAACCGCCACCTTTGAAAGTGATGCCAACAGGTTGAAAGACTTTTTTCACCGGGCGCAATTTGCCATCGCTCGGGTGGGCAACTTCAGTGAGGGCATCGTCGGTGAAGGCCTGCTGAACTTCAATGGTTTCACCAGAGTCAACGAATTTGTAGACGTAGGTAGGCATAAGGGCTCCTGCAGGTAGAAAACAATGGCTTTGCAGCGAGGCAAGAGTATCGGGAGACTGGCCCTAAGCGTCGCTTCGAGCCCGAATGAACTGTTCGGGCTCATCGAGAACGAGCCCAAATTCATCGACATCGACCTCAATGAGTTCCTGCAATGTGCTGTCTGCAGGGGAGAGACGGGTGTAGCGCCAGCGGTGTTCGGCGATGCGCTCAAAACGCATGGTGCCGGCAACAACCGACAATTTTTCGGGGTCAACGATGGCGGTTTTGATCTCTGCCCCGTGGCCGACCTCTAAAGGCAGTTGGCGAATGGCGATGCAATGTGTGACGGGTGAGCCAATAATGGCAACGAGACGGCACCCATCGAGGTCGGTACGGTGGGCGCCGTTGACTTCCCCCCATCGCCCAGAGCCATCGGTGGCGAGCCACAGGTCGGGGTCGTCAAGGTCGCGAAAGAGGAGCACCTGTTGAATTCCCCATTGGGCAGACACACGTATGGCCACTTGAGACCGTTGAGGCCCGAGCCCGCAATCGAGGGTCCAGCCTTCGTTTTCCCAATGGAACTTCACCGTGCTGAGCGGGCGTCCGCCATCGGCAAGGTTGGGGTTGACGACATCCCAAGAGACATCGTGACCGCTAGCAGGAAGTGCTCTGTAGATCATGTGGTCCCATCTTCTCACAGGTACCGTTCAGGGCGTGATTGAGTTGGATGTTGCCCAAGAAAAAGTGCTGCAAGCAGTACAGCAGGCTGCACCAGTCACCGTGCCGCTGAGCGATGCATACGGGTTGGTGCTCGCCGAGAACATCGTTTCGTTTGAAGAAGTACCTCATTTTGCAAATAGTGCAGTCGACGGCTTTGCCGTTCGCGCGCAAGATGTTGCAAACATTCCGACAACCTTGCGAGTAGTCGATGAAATTGCTGCAGGTGGTATTCCGAACGTTGCGGTAGGTGCGGGGGAAACATCTCGCATTATGACGGGCGCGCCAATGCCAAGTGGAGCCGATGCCGTGGTGATGGTAGAAGATTCAACAGAAGGCATCACACCACAGGAAGTAACACTGAGTGCTTCAGTAGTGGTGGGCCAAGCTGTACGACCTCGCGGTGATGATGTGCGCATTGGCGACGTGGTGTTTCGAGTTGGTGATGTACTTCACCCTGCTGCAGTGGGAGTTCTGGCGAGCATCAATGTGCCTTGGGTTTTAGTAGTGCCGCGACTTCGTGTTGCAGTGCTGTCTACCGGTGATGAGCTGGTTGACGATGGCTCGCCACTAGCACTTGGTCAAATTCGTGAAAGTAATCGCACCATGCTCATGGGTCTTGTAACGCAAGCAGGTTGTATTGCAGTTGATTACGGCATTGTGCGCGACGATGAAGAAGCTCTGGAAGAGACGTTAAGAACTGCAGCTGCGGAGTGCAATGCCATTGTTACCAGTGGTGGGGTGAGCATGGGTGCGTACGATGTGGTGAAAGCACTTCTTGGTCGCATTGCACAAATGACGTGGATGCAAATTGCTATTAAGCCGGCCAAACCGTTTGCCTTTGGCATGCTCGATGCCTCTCGCGGGTCTGAAGCTCATCGTCAGATTCCCATCTTTGGTCTTCCGGGAAACCCTGTCTCATCTTTGGTGAGTTTTGAATTGTTAGCACGTCCGGCATTACGCAAGATGATGGGCCATGCACCAGTGCAGCGTCCTTCGTTGCTCGCAGTTGCTGATGCCAATTTTTTGCGTAAAACCGATGGCAAAATCCATTTTCAACGAGTGGTCGCCAAAAGCCATAACGATGGTCGTATTCATGTTGCTCCTGTGAGCCAACAGGGAAGCCATCAACTAGCAGCATCTGCGTTGGCAAATGCTGTAGCGGTCTTGCCCGATGGCGAAGGGGTGGCCGCAGGGGGCGAAGTGCGAGTTCTTCTCTTATCAGACCTTGTTGAAGGGGCGTAGACTAAAGCCATGAGCACGACGGGGGTCACAGGCGAAGCGCTAGTCGACCCATTTGGGCGCACGGTACGCGACCTGCGTATTTCGGTCACCGACCGCTGCAACTTTCGCTGCACCTACTGCATGCCTGAAGAGGGCATGGTGTGGCTCGACCGCAGCGATGTGCTCACCTTTGAAGAAATTAAACGTTTCGCCGGCATTTGCGTTGAGCATTTTTTTGTAGATGGCATTCGCCTCACCGGTGGTGAACCAACGGTACGTGCTCACCTTCCCATTTTGGTGAAACAAATCGCTTCACTACGCGTTCCCGCACATGCACCTTCTGCTTTCGCCGGAAAAGCTCCCGATATTGCCCTCACAACCAACGGCGCAACGCTGCGTAATGTAGCTCATGAACTCTTCATGGCAGGTGTGAGTCGAGTCAATGTGAGCCTCGACACTTTGCAGCCAGAAAGATTTTTAGCAATGACGCGGCGCGATGAATTTCACAATGTCATTGCCGGAATTCAAGAAGCTCAGTTAGCGGGTTTTCACCCAGTCAAGGTGAATGCTGTCATTGAACGCGGAACCAACGACGATGAAATTGTAGACCTGGCTACTTTTGGTCGTGAGAACAAAGTAGAAGTGCGATTCATCGAGTTCATGCCACTAGATGCCGAACACGGCTGGACCGGCAGCAAAGTGGTGAGCCAAGACGAAATTGTGAACGCTATTCACGCTGTGTATCCACTTGAGCAAATGTCATCACGTGGCGCAGCTCCAGCCGATCGCTGGCGGTATCTCGATGGCAAAGGCACCGTGGGTGTTATTCCTTCGGTGACAAAGCCATTTTGTGGCGATTGCGATCGAGTTCGGCTCACCGCCGATGGGCAATTTCGCACGTGTCTTTTTTCCACCACAGAATTCGATATGAAAGTGCTTATGCGCAATGGTGCAAGTGACCTTGAGATAGCGGCAGAAATACGCCGCGCTGTGGGTACTAAATGGGCCGGACACCAAATTGGTCAAGTCAATTTCATCCGGCCTGTGCGCAGCATGAGCCAAATTGGCGGCTGAGCGGTAAGTAAGGCAAAGGATCCCTTGTACGCTTTGCGCATGTCGGAACCCACCTTTAGCCATCTCGACCCCATGGGTCATGCCCGCATGGTAGACGTCACTCCCAAAGAGCCAACGCACCGTCGCGCAGTTGCTCGGTGCAAAGTATTTATGTCTCCAGAAACCACAACAGCCGTCGCTCACCGTGAAATGAAAAAAGGTGATGTCATTGCTGTCGCGCGTGTAGCGGGAATTCAGGCTGCAAAACGCACCTCCGACATGATTCCGTTATGTCACCCGTTGTTCATTAGTGCGGTCAGCGTGAACTTTGAAATTGCACACGATCACGTTGTAGTTGAGGTTCAGGTCGACACGGTCGACCGCACCGGAGTCGAGATGGAAGCTCTTCATGCATGTTCCGTTGCTGCTCTGACCATTTACGACATGTGTAAATCGGCTGACCGGGCCATGGTCATCGGCGAACTCGCCCTCTGGGAAAAGACCGGCGGGCGCTCGGGCACCTACCGTCGCCTCGAGGAATAGGGCTCTTTTCGTCTACTTTTCAGCGAAAAACACTAAAAACGGAACAATTTTGCCGTGACATCAGCCTTAAATGGGGGTGTTAGTGGTCAAGGTTCCTGAATGCTCCTAGACTTTTCAAGCGTTAAGAAATACCTCTCACCGACGTAAGGGTTTAGTAAATGAGCACAGTCATTTTGTTGATCGTTGCAGCGATGTGGGCTGCTGTGCTTTTGCCTCCCATTTTTCGTTCCAAGATCGACCGCCCTCAATCTTCAGTAGACGTTTTCCGTCGCCAGTTGCACACCTTGCAATCGGGAGTGCCACAACTCGGTGCCTATGGCAGCCCTTCTCCCTACGGTGGCAGTGCAGCCCCGATGCGTGCCATGGCACGACCTTTCGCCCCGACTCAATCGGCGCGACGCGCCAGCCTCGGAGTGGCGCCAATTCCTTCTGCTAACGGTGGCCGTTCGCATCATCACACTGCATCACAAGGCATGCCGCGCCCTGTGAATGGTCAGGTGGGTTTTGCCCCAATGTCGGGCCGTGAAATGTTGCGCCGTCGTCGCACCAATGTGCTCTACGGAATTCTCAGCGTGAATGGTGTATCGCTCTTTCTTGCATTCACCACCGGTTCAAGCTTGATGACACTTCTTTTTGGTGCAGCTTTTTTGAGCCTTGTTGGTTACTGCTACATGTTGGTGCAAATTCGCCAGCAGCACATCAATCGTGGTTATCGCCACAACTATTACCGCGCCGCCTAGAACTTCTTTGGCGGCTATCCTCATTCCATCGGGGTGGAGGGTGACATGGGAAATACGTGGGATGAAGCAAGTGCTGCACTAACAGCGCCAGGCCAACCATTGGAGTTAATTGATGCTTCAGTAAATGGCATCACTATGCAGGTGTTTAAAAATGCGCCGCCGCATTTGGGCTATGTATTTGGGGCCGCTCGTCAACATGGCGAAAAACCATTTTTGGTTTATGAAGACGAACGTGTGAACTTCACAGAAGCAATGCAACAAGTTGATGCTCTGAGTTTCCTATTGGTCAATACCTATGGCATCAAAAAAGGCGATCGCGTCGCGGTGGCGATGCGAAATTACCCAGAGTGGGTGATGTCATTTGCAGCCATTATTTCTGTTGGTGCAGTGTCGGTATCTATGAACTCATGGTGGACCGCCGATGAGATGGAGTTCGCTCTTGAAGACTCAGGGTCAAAGGTACTCATATGTGACGACCAACGACTTGCTATGGCGTATTCGTATTGTCAAAAACAAAACATTGCCATGTTGGTCGTTCGCGCCGAACATGATGTGCTTGCTGGTGTTGAACAATGGGAAAAAGATTTGCCATTAGGAAGTGCGCACCCCGGTGCCGACATTTCCCCCGACGACGACGCCACCATTTTGTACACCTCAGGAACCACGGGGCGACCAAAGGGTGCCGTTTCAACTCATCGCGCCATTATTTCGGCGCTCATGGGCTTCTCATTGCGTGTTGCGGTCGACAATCTTCGCGAAGGAACAAAACCAGATCCGAATGCATTGCCAACAAGCTTCATTCTCATCGTGCCGCTCTTTCATGTCACTGGTTGCATACCAGTCATGATGAGCTGTTGGGTTGCTGGTTTGAAGCTGGTCATCATGTACAAATGGGATGCGGAAAAAGCTCTTGAACTTATTTCACGCGAGAAAGTAACGAACTTTGTTGGTGTCCCCACACAAAGTTGGGACCTCGTCAACCACCCACGTTTTAGCGAGTTCGATATGTCGAGCATGAGAGCAATTGGCGGCGGTGGGGCGCCAGCTCCTGCTGCTCTTGTAGACAAAGTTGCAAAAAGTTTTAAACGTGGCGGCCCACAATTGGGCTATGGAATGACGGAAACGAACGCATTTGGCCCAGGCAACAGGGGAGCCGACTACATCACGCACCCCACAAGTACGGGTCGCACATGTTTGCCAATGAAACTAGAAGTGCGCGATGAGCAGTTGCGCCCTCTACCAGTTGGCAAGAGTGGCGAAATTTGGTTTTTTGGTCCAACCCTCATTCGTGGATACTGGAATCGCCCCGACGCCACAGATGAAACCATTGTTGATGGCTGGCTGCGCTCTGGCGACATTGGTCGTGTTGACGAAGATGGGTTCGTATACGTGGAAGATCGTGTGAAAGACATGATTCTCCGCGGTGGCGAAAATATTTTCTGTGCTGAAGTGGAAAGCGCCATTTATGAGCACCCCAAAGTGCATGAAGTTGCCGTCTTCGGGGTGCCCCATGAGCGTTTAGGCGAAGAAGTAGCGGTTGCTATTTTGCCGAACGATGGCGTGGAGCTCACACCTGAAGACATTTGGGCATTTCTCGATGGGAAAATTGCCAATTACAAAATTCCTGCACATGTCATTGTGATGAAAGAGGCATTGCCGCGAAATGCTGCGGGTAAATTCTTGAAACGCGATATGCAAGGCATGTTTGTTAAAGGGGAATTAGTCGCAACTGCTTCGCGCTAAAACGTCACGTAAATTATGAATTGACTGTGGCGTTAAGCGCCGCGAATAGGCGGGTCTCTTCGCGTTGACGCAGAGCTGTATTCACTCTTTGTCGTTCCAAAATTTGCTCGAGCATTTTTGCCGATTGTGGAATGGGGTGAGTTTCAAAAAACTCTGCTGCGCTTGCCTGCAACTGTGGGGTATTGAGTATTCGTACAGGCGAGACCATACGCACAATGGTGCTCACGGGGAAAGCTGCATTTGCCTCGCTCCAGCGTTCGCGAACAATGTTCCATGCAATTTCTCCGTGTTCGCGATTGTTCATAATGCGACTCAAAAGAAAGGGAGCGTCTTGTGTTTTCACTTCAGGTGAAAACGCAAATGCACATGCACGGCTAATGAGTTCGGGAGACTGAAAGTCGGCAAGAGCATAAAGTGCGCGTTCCTGGTCTTGTGGAAGTGCTCCATTTTTGAATCGATCAATGAAGAACTCAAATTCTTTTTCGCCACCGGTGGAAGCAACCACTGTTGTTGCGGCCGCCGCCACTTCAGGGTGTACATATTGCCCCGCTTCAGCCTGTGCAAAATAGTCACGTGCAGCATTTTGAGCAACCGCATCGCCTGCATCGCAGGCAAGAAGAATAATGAGCAAGCCACGCAATTTGCCACGCAGGTCGTCTTCTTTCGCCATGGGTTCCCACCCAATGTCGTTCAATGCGGGTCCGGCCAGAGCAGCAATGCGTTGTTGAATAGGGCCCTGTTGGTGGCCTGGCAAAAGTCGACCGCAGCCACGAATGCCAATGGCGATGGCCTGCCAAACGGCAAGATCTCGCTCCTCGGTAAAGCCACTCACAAAATTAAGAAAGTCAATTGCCTCAAGGCGTCCGGCAACAACTGAGTTCCACGAGTCGTCGACCAAGTTGTATCGCTCAATAACGCTGAGCCCGCGAATAGTAGATGCATTCAGTCGTTGCAGTAGTTCAGGTGAATAGGCAACTCGATAGAAACCATGCCCTTGTGCGTTGACGACAATTGGGTCATTTGGATGGGGCAAATTGACGAGCATTTCTGCAGTTAATAAAAGCACTTTCGATTCCGCACTGTCTGCAGGCGATTGTCCGTTGCGTAAATGGATAGGTGTAATCCACAATGTGTCGTATGCGGTGTTGTCGAAGGAAAAGCGCTGCTGCTTCAGGTGCAGTTGGTTATTTCGCAGTGATGCTGAAACAAGGGGATACCCGGGCTGCCAGATCCATGAATCCATAAGTGCTCGCACTGGCGCATCACCGTCATGTTCTTTGATGCTTGCTTCTATGGAATCCCATAGGTCATTTGTCTCGGTATTGCTATAGGCATGGGCGCGCAAATATTTGCTGACGCCAGCACGAAACTCTTCTTGGCCAAGGTACATCTCGAGCATGCGTAAGAGCGCGCCGCCCTTTTGATACGTGAGCACGTCGAACATGCCTTCGCAATCGTTGGGTGACTCGACGGGAAATTCCACGGGGCGTGTGCTGGCAAGTGAGTCAACTTCAAAAGCAGCACTTCGCTCGAGGCCAAATGATGTCCATCTCTTCCATTGCGGCGCGAAGGCATCGACTGCGGCCACTTCCATAAATGTGGCGAATGCTTCGTTCAGCCAAATTCCATTCCACCACTTCATGGTGACGAGGTCGCCAAACCACATATGAGCGTTTTCGTGTGAGACAACATCTGCCACTAATTGCTGTTCCATTTGAGTGCTTTTTTCGGGGTCAACAAGCAGTAGTACTTCTCGGAATGTAATACACCCGATGTTTTCCATTGCGCCTGCAGCGAAGTCGGGCATGGCAACAAGATCAAGTTTTGCTGCGGGATAGCGAATGCCGTAATAATCTTGGAACCACTTCAGTGAAAAGGCACCAACTCTTTTTCCAAAATCAGTGAGGTGTGATTTACCTGGCACGTGAACAATGCGTAAAGGTGTTCCGTCTACATCAATGGGTTGCGTGGCTTCAAGCGGGCCAACAATAAATGCAACAATGTAGGTAGACATCGACATGGTGTCGGCAAAGCGCACTGCAGTGCGGCCAGAAGAGACAGATTGGCGGCTCACTTCAGCACCATTGGAGATTGCTAAGTGATGGTCTTCGACAACCAAGGTGATGCTGAAGACGGCTTTGAAATCGGGCTCATCCCAGCAGGGAAAGGCCTGTCGACAATCGGTTGACTGCATTTGTGTTGCTGCAATTACTTGCTCTGCGCCATCTTCGTCAATGTAGGTAGAACGATAAAAACCACGTAAGGAGTCGTTGAGCACTCCAGAAAATGAAATAGAAATAGTTGCGGCTCCGGGTTCAACGGCTGCACTCGGGGCAATGACCAGACGTTCGGTTTCGCTGTGGAGGGAAAAAGGAGCTTCAACGCCATTCACCTGCACGTGGTGAATAGTGAGAGCCTTGGTATTCAGCACTATTTCTGGTGCTTGTGCCAACACATTTGCGGCAATGACAACCGTTCCATCGAATACGGCCTGAGCAAGATGTGGCGTGAGCTGTAGGTCATAACGGGTCGGAACAATGTGGCGCGGTAGTCGGAATGGCTGTGCAAGATGGGGGGAAGTGCTGTTCTCCATCTGTAGGACGTTAGTGGTCAATAGGTCTGTGGGGTACTACGGTGAGTGACCGTGTCAGACATCATTTTTGTTCCCCGTGACCACACCAGCAACCCCGGAATTTCATACGACGTAGTTGGTTTGGGTAATGCCTTGGTCGATGTCATTGCCCAAACTGATGATGCTTTTTTAGAACAACAGCAACTTGCTAAGGGTTCAATGGCGTTAGTAGATACCGACAGGGCAGTTTCACTGTATGAAGCCTTGCAAGGTGGCGTTGAAATGAGTGGAGGGTCTGCAGCAAACACCATGTGTGGCATTGCAAGCTTCGGCGGGCGTGCTGCTTTTATTGGAAAAGTTGCACAAGATGCTTTGGGTGATACTTTTTCCAAAGATATGCAGGCGGTTGGAGTCGACTTCAAGCGCCCGGCAAGCGGAAGCTCGGTTCCAACGGGGCGGTGCATTATTGCGGTGACGCCCGATGCTCAGCGCACTATGAACACGTTCCTTGGTATTTCTTCCTTGCTCACTCCTGCCGATCTTGATGCTGCAGCAATTGCCGCAGGTGCAGTTTTGTACCTAGAAGGTTATTTGTACGATCAGCCAGAGGCAAAAGTCGCCTTTCGTGCTGCTGCTGAAATTGCGCACCAACACAACAGGCAAGTGTCGCTGACCCTCAGCGATTCATTTTGCGTCGACCGCCATCGCGCCGATTTCCGTGCCCTCATTTCCGATAAAATAGATATTCTTTTCGGAAACGAAGCAGAGCTTTTAGCGCTCTATGAAACCGACACCTTTGAGTTTGCTGTGACGCAATTACGCCAAGACTGCGTTGTTGCTGCCATCACTCGTGGTGAGCTTGGGTCGGTTGTTGTCACCAAAGATGGGGTGGTGGAAGTAGCAGCACAACCCGTCGACCAGGTGGTCGATACCACCGGTGCAGGCGACCTCTATGCGGCAGGTTTTCTCTATGGGTACACCCGTGGTAGGGACTTGCATACTTGTGCGACGCTTGGTCATATTGCATCTGCAGAGGTCATTTCACATGTGGGGCCACGCCCACAAATTGCCTTAAGTTCACTCTTGCCCGCGCAATAAGTGGCGTTAGCATTGAACTATGGAACTCACTGTTCTCGGTCAAACCGTTCGCCATCCCATTGAACATGTTGAGGTGTTTCCTGCGCCGGAACACGTCACTCTTGTACGTTTCACCACCGATGAGTTGAGTTCGGTGTGCCCAGTTACTGCGCAGCCCGATGTGTCGGCAGTGGTCATTGAGTATCGTCCACGTAAGTCGTGTGTCGAGTCAAAATCTTTAAAACTCTATTTGTGGAAGTTTCGCGATCGTGCTGTATTTGCAGAAGCATTAGCTGCTGAAATTGCCGATGAAATTATGACCACAGTGCAACCAGAGTTTGTTCGTGTGGCCCTCACGCAACGCCCTCGCGGCGGCATAGAGGTTCATGCCGAGGTAGAACGTAACCGTTAATACTCAAACTTAAAGTCTTGAATCTTGTTTGAGTGCCGTGTCAATACTGAGAGCTGCCGCAATGACGAGCGAATGAAGCGGTTGGCTGAGATTCTCGTGGATCTCGACTACGTAGCTATCTGCAGTGGTGAACATTTCGCGAGCAAGACCAGCAAACTTTTTGGTAATTCGAGCCACTTCACGTCCATCGGCATCTTCAATAGAGAAGTTCCATGCTCGCCAATTCTCGGCCTTGATTGCGCCAATCTTTAAGCCACCAACTTCCAGTGCAAAGTGAATTTTTCCAAAAACATTTTCTTGCACAATACGCCCAAGTTCGGCGCCTGTTGAGTCGTTAATAAGAACAGTGCTCTTGAATAGCTTTGCGGGTCGTGTAATTGACATGACGAGAGCATCGCTGGCATCGGTGATGTCAAAATGGTGTGTAAGGAATTGATCTACAGAACTAATGAGTCGAAGAAGTTTTTTGACGTTGCTTTGTCCGACCTGATTCACATGTCCGACAGTGTTTCCATCGGCATCAAAAACTGAATACTGGTTTGTTAGTTCAATAAGTTTTGCTTTTTGGTTAACAACCAGAACGTTGTGCTGGAAAAGAACCGATTCATTCATTGTTGACGACCGCGCTGCATAATTTTGTCGCGGCGTTCGGCAACTGCATCGGCGCTAAAGGAACGCTTGCGCCAAGCCTTCGCTTCTGCTGCCTCAGTTGACCAGGCATCGGCATTAGTGGTCGTGAGGGAATAAGTATTACGGATGGTTTGCACACCACTTTGCTCGTTGCCAATAATATCGAGTGCAATTTTGCGGGTGAAGGGCATGAGTTCCGCATGTGGTACCACGTGATTCACGAGACCGTATTCGTAGGCTTCATTTGCATCCATGAAGTTCCCGGTGAAGCTCATTTCGCGTGCTCGGCGAACACCAATGGCTTCTGGCAAGAGAACAGAGAGCCCCCAGCCAGGCATTACGCCTACGCGAGCATGGGTGTCGCCGAATTTTGCATTTTCGGACGCGATGAGAAAGTCGCAGTTGAGAGCCAGTTCAAAACCGCCGGTAACGGCTACGCCATTGATGGCGCCAATGAGCGGCTTAACCAATTTTGGAAATGGTCCGCGTACACCGTCGGCATTTGGCGTGCCGTCGGCACCTGTTCCACCAAGCAAGTTGCTTGAGGCGTCACCAAGTTCTTTGAGGTCAAGGCCCGCGGTGAAGGCCGGATCGGCACCCGTGAGGATGATGACATCAACATCTTCACGTGCGTCGGCTTCTTTCATGAGCTCGGCGAGAAGCCTGAGAACCTCGCTGCTGAGGGCGTTACGTGCACCTGGCCTATTGAGCGTAATGGTGGCAATGCGCTCGGAAACTTCAAGAAGGACAACGGAATCTGACATGTCTCCATACTGTCACGCAAAAGGGAAGTTATGGAAGTGGGAGATGATCTGTTGCCGTGACAGAATAGTGACATGAGTCTTGTTGTAGTTGAAAAATCAGATGGAGTTGCAACGCTTACCTTGAATAATCCCACCGAGCGCAATACGCTCACCGCGCCAATGGTGGCCGACATATTGGCTGCCATGGATGATGTCGAGAACGATTCGGCCATTGGTGCAATTGTGGTCACAGGTGCTGCCCCTGCCTTTTGTGCTGGCGCAAACTTAGGAAACCTTGCAACGGCAACACCAGAAAGTTTGTCGAATATTTATGAAGGGTTTTTGCGCATTGCGCGCAGTCCACTTCCTACCATTGCCGCTGTCAACGGTGCAGCGGTGGGTGCAGGAATGAACCTGGCATTGGGTTGCGATGTGCGCATTGCGGCACGACGTGCGAAGTTCGATACGCGTTTCTTGCAAATAGGAATTCACCCCGGTGGTGGGCACACATGGATGCTGCGCCGCATTGCTGGCCCGCAAGCAACAATGGCCACAGTCATATTCGGTGAAATTCTCGACGGTGCTGAAGCTGAGCGAGTGGGCCTTGTGTGGAAGTGTGTCGACGATGACGTACTGCTGAAGACTGCTCATGAAATGGCAGCTCGCGCCGCAACCGCTCCACGTGAGCTTTTGAAAGTCACTAAGGAAACCATTCAAGCAATGTCGGCCATTGATGCCCACAGCGATGCCGTGAAACGAGAAATTGAGCCACAGGTGTGGAGCACTCGCCAGCCATGGTTTGCCGAGCGTCTTGCAGCCCTTCAAGCAAAAATTTCTAAAAAGTAGAAATACGTATGCGAAAAATGTTGCGATACGCCATCGTGATATCGCTGTCTATTGGCTTGGGCATATCGGTCGTGTCGGTACCTCAGGCACAAGCATCTGTATTGAAACGTTCCTACATCGTTACGTTGCATCACCGCAGTGACATTGATGATGTTGTTGCGGCAAGTAAGAATTTAGGGGCGAAAAGGTTCAACATTTTCAGGTATGCATTAGGTGGTTTTGCTACTGACATAAGTGATGCTGCAGCGAAGACCTTAAGACGTGATACGCGAGTAAAACGTGTAACTAAAAATGTGGAAGTGCACAAAAGAGAAATTCCACCAATTCAGCTCGGTGCGCCGTATCAACTTGACCGCATTGATCAAAGAGCTTTACCAATTGATGATCGGTTTAGCTCGCCTGCAACGGGCGAAGGCGTACAAATCTACATGATTGACACTGGGGTAAGGGCAACCCATGTGGATTTAGTGGGGCGCGTCATTGCCGGTGTAGACGTGGTGGGAAATGATGAAAGTGGCTCGCCGAGTTCGCCCGCATCAGATTGTGATGGGCACGGAACTCATACAGCAGCTTCTGCTGCCGGTACCACCTTTGGCGTTGCAAAAAAAGCAATAGTCATTGCCGTGCGGGTGTTGAACTGTGATGGTGACGGTGATGTTGAAGGAGTGGTTGCGGGTATCGACTGGGTGCTACATCATCATCGAAGTGGTGTACTTGCCGTGGCAAATCTCAGTTTGGGCGTGAATGCCGACGATAACTCGCTGCCCATGGACGATGCGGTGCGTGACCTCTACAACGATGGCATTGTTCCTGTTGTGGCTGCTGGGAATGATGGGAAGGATGCTTGTCAAACGTCTCCTGGACATTTGCCTGAAGCTCTCAACGTCGGTGCGGTCAATAGCCAAGATGATCGATTCAATAATGGATCCATTGGCTCGAATTATGGAACATGTCTCGACTTATTTGCACCCGGTGTGCGTGTGTTGTCGGCGGGAAGTGATTCCGATACGGAAACCCATTATGAAACGGGAACTTCCATGGCGTCGCCTCTGGTTGCAGGGTATGCCGCTTTACTTGCGCAACAATTCCCCAACGCATGCCCAGTTTCAATTGAAGATGCCATCAAGGCAAGAGCCACTGCAAATGTTGTAAAAAACGCAGGAACAGGTTCGCCTAATCTGCTTTTAAATGTGGTCGACATTTCTGCCGTCGGAACCGCTGCTCCAGGAACACCAAATGCGTTGGTAAGCACTCCAAAAAATGAAGGTCTCGTGGTGTCGTGGGACCCTGGTTGTAGCGGGGGCTCAACATCGGGAATAAATACCATTCAAGTCAGTGGGAGTGGTGCAAAAAATCCATTCCGCACAATCAAGGTCAACGATGCTGCTGGGGAAGTAGTGCTGAAGGGCCTAGATAACAGCGAAAAGTATGTGGTTCGGGTACGGCGCCAAACGGCTAATGGCAGAAGTGATTGGTCTGTGCCTTCACTTGCAATGAGCCCAAAGCCATTAGTGACAGGTCAAAAAGTATTGCTGAATACTCTTGCACGTTCAACTGAGGCAACCATCGGTGGCCAGTGGCAGGTCTCTGCAGATTCCAGTGGGGTGTGTCGTGTCACTGCTAACGCGGCACGCATGTATTTCATGCGCAAGGGGAGTTGTGGCGTGGCAGTGCAGCCTCAATACACCAATGTTCCTTTTGCGCGTACCTTCTCGGTTGGGGAAACTACTGCTCCTGCAAATAGTGGACGCGGTATGCGCATTGTGTATTCGCGTAGTTCGCGCCGATTATTCGCAATTGAAGCGAGCAACAAAGTGAAACGCAGCATGGCTGTAGTGGCACCCGAGGTGGCCCCCACACTCGGAAGTTTTTCTCTGGCAATTCTAAATAATGGACTTTTGTTCGAAGCTCAAAGTAAAACTGGCAAAGTTGCCACCTCAGTTTTAAGTATTCCTGCACAGTGTGACGCCTCTGGGGTATGTGTCGACACATACGGCCCCGATGCCTATGGCACAAGCCAAATGCAAGCACTGAGTATTTATATACCAACCGAAGACCTGCGCTGGTTCGCGCGTTGGGGCCAGTCAGTCAAAACTTTTGTCATTATTCGTTAAATCAATAAACGGTCCTTCACATATTCCAGCAACGAGCGTATGGTGGCCCTCAAGGGAAGCTTTGCAATTGGAATACCCGAGAGGAGACCCGATGAGTAAGCGTCATCACAGTCAAGAAACTGTGCCGCCCCCACGCGTTGAGTTGCGTGCCCACGCTCATAATGAGCGGCATCGAATACATGCGGCGCTCGACGTAGTGGCAGAGTTGGTGAGCCAAGGAATTCCGGCAGAAGACATTCATGAACCCGGCAAGTCGTGGCGTGTGGAAGCCCACCACGATAAGGAACGTGCAATTCGCAAAAGCAGTGGTCCTTTGAAGCACTGGAAAACGAAAGATTGGAAAAGGCGTTCGGTAGTTCGTAAACAGCGCGCTATTGCGCTGCGAGCCATTGCCGACTAAGCGCCTCGCGACGCTGGTCCCATTCTTCTAGGGTGAGTGCAAACCGATGATGGTCTTCCCATAACCCGTTGATCTCTAAATAGCGTTCTGCGGTTCCTTCGTTACGTAGTTCTAGTTTTTCAGCGATACGCAAACTGTTTGTGTTGTGCGGAATGATACAAATTTCAATGCGATGCAAATGCAGTTCGTCAAACGCAAATTTCAAGAGAACAACAACAGACTCTGCAACGTAACTTTTCCCTGCTCGTGCTTGGTCGATCCAGTAGCCAATTGTTCCGCATTGCATGGCTCCACGCATCACGTTGTTGATGTTTACTTCTCCAGCAAAAACATTGTCGACAAAGAGGCCGAAAGCATATGAGTTTCCCGATTGGCGTTCGCGTTCGCGAATATTGCAACGCGCAGAAAAAATGTCGCGGTCGAGTGCTGGGTCGGGCTGATTAATGGGGCGAGCGGGTTCCCAGCGGGTGAGCCAATCGCCGTTACGCCGACGCACTTCACTCCACGCCGCGAAATCTTCGGCTACTAATGGCCGCAGAACGACGCGCGACCCATATAGACGCAAACCAGAGTTCGCGAGTGAGCCTGAGCTGGATCTTGCGGGATGCTGGTTCATGATGTTTCGGTAGCGACCACTCCATCGAGAAGAGATGCCGTTGAAATAATGATATGCGACCGTTGAAGTTTGCGCATGATTGCAACGAGTGCGCAGCAGCCGCCCACAATGACATCGGCACGGTCAGCGTTGAGGCCAGGGTTAAAGAGTCGATCGCGCAGAGCCTCTGTGGCAAGAGTGCGAAAGACATCTTCAGCAGCATCGCGGGTGAGCGCAAAGCCGTGAAGTTTTTGCACATCAAATTGTGTGAGCCCAAGTTCAACCATGGCAATAGTGACAATGGTTCCGGCAACGCCGATGATTTCATCGCAGTCAGCAAGCTCGGGAATCTCTCGTAAAACATCATCAATTTCATCAACAATGACGCCGATGGCGTTCGTGAGTTCCTCGGGCCGCGGCGGATCGGAGTGAATTTCCTTCTCCGTGAGGCTTCGTGCGCCGTAGGGAATGCTGACAACGCGGGGAGCACTAGTTGGGTGTCCCACGGCAATTTCGGTGGAGCCTCCGCCAATGTCAAATACGGCAATCAACTGTGGGTTATTCGGCAAGGGAAGCTGCTGTTGGGCCCCAATAAAAGATAAGCGACCCTCTTCTTCGCCTGAAATGAGGCGAGGAGTGACTCCAACTATTGATTCCACATCTGCAAGAAACTCTGTTCCATTGCCGGCATGGCGTACTGCTGCGGTTGCGACCACATGGATATTTTTAACGTCATGCTCAGTGAGCACAGAAGAGTAATAACGCAATTGCTGCAGAGTGTTTTCCATTGACTCCGCAGAAAGCATTTTCGTGCGCAGTACGCCAGTACCAAGGCGAGTAATTTTCTGTTCGCGCACAAGCGTGCTGCCATTGTGCGAAATGAGCAAATTTGTAGAGTTGCTTCCAATATCGATGACGCCGATCATAAGTGCTCTGCAACCCATCGTCCTACAGGGTCGTCTCCACCTGCAAGAAACCATGCGTAGTGGGCGTGAAGACACTTCACTCCACGACGTGTTCCTGCAACACCGCCACTTGGTTTTGGCCCCGTGTGTTGTGGTGGCAATAGTGAGTCGCGTAACACTTGGTAGCGCAGATGCGCTGAAGCAATGTCTTCTTCGGCAATTTCAGCCTCAGACTGGTCGACCCCACCTATCGATTCAAGCCGTGCGACGGCGACGTATTCCATTTTTCCTACCAACCAAAACAATGTGGGCATGGGCGTTCCATCGAAAAGGAGGGGCGCATTTTGAACAACAATTGGGTCGCCGTTACCGCCCCGCACGACTACTTCAAAGTCGCCCTGCGGAGATCTCCCCAAGAGTTCTGTCACGCGCTCAATATCGGCGGGTGATGCCACGAAAAAATTCAGTAGATCTTTTAGAGCACTGCAATAAGGACGATAATGAGTACAGCAATTCCTGCAATGACAGGAAGAGCACGCTTCAGCATTGTGGAGCCTGCTGCATCGAGCAAGTTAAGGGGAACTGCTTCAGGGGAATCAATTTTGCGCACAACAGGCTCGGCTGATGTAGTTGGCTCGGCAACTTCTGCTGCAGGTTCTGCTGCTGTTTCGCTCGGAATTTCAGAAATAAGCGTGTTGAGGTTTTGTGAAAACTGAGCAAGCAATTTGTCACTAATGTCGGCCATTGCGCCGCGACCAAACTGAGCAACTTTGCCAGTAACGGCAAGGTCGGTGTTCACTTCAACTTTTGTGCTGGTGGGAGAAATGCTGGTGAGTTGTGCGGTAATGAGTGCAGATGCATTTCCTTTTCCGCCGGTGTCACGACCTTCACCTTTCAGCACGGCTTTGTGGTCAACATCGTTGCGCTCAAGAAAAGAAGCTTGGCCTTTGAACTGTGCCTGAATGGGTCCAACTTTTACCTTCACCACTCCGCGGTAGGTGTCGCCTTCAACTTCTTGCAACTGTGCTCCTGGCAGGCAGGGTGCAATGAGCTCAACGTTGGTGAGAATTTTCCATGCCTCGGCGACGGGCACATTGACGGTGAAGTGATGATTTAGTTCCATTGGTTGAGATCCTCAATCGTGTCGATATCAAAAGGTGACCCCGAGCAGAGTACTTGCTCTACGAGTTCGGGGCGACTGCTGATGAGATTTCGTGCCCCTAAATCTCCGTGGGTTGGTAGTAGCGGCCACACCTCGGTGGCGAGGCGCACGGGGTTTCCGGGTGTTTTCTGACCATCTGGTTGCACGTATAGGGCCTGAGCAATGGGGGAGCCTGAGGAGGCCACAGCGACCCAATCGGCTGGCCTGACAAAGGGTTGGTCGCCTAGCCCGACCACCATCGCAGTGGCTCCTACCGTGTGTGCTGCTTGGATACCTGCCTGCAGCGAACTGGCCTGGCCGGTTTGCCACTCGGGGTTATAGACCAAGGTGACGTGAGGATGAGAGGTGACATCGGTGAGAGGCTCAACTGCACCCCACACCACAAATATGTGGCTGAACCCAGCCTCTACGACCGATCTGACGGCGTGGGAGAGCACACTTTGGCCACGCAGAAGGCTGTGCAACTTGTGGGTGCTCCCTGTGAACCTGCTGCCCGCTCCAGCGGCAAGCAAGACAGCCACGGTGGTAGCCGGCAGATGTTGAGGCGAGGTCACACCGCAATTTATCACTACGGTGTGGGAGGTCCTTATGTCACATTTTCGTCGCATCCATTTCGGGGGGATTTCTCTCGCCCGCGGAGGGAAACGCGCGATGGCCGTTGTGACCGTTGCCTGTGCCCTAGTGGTGGGTTCAAGTTCCGCCACACATGCTGCAGGTACTGCAGTTGTGGTGCCGCCAGCAGTAGTGCAAACCACATGGCGAGAACCACAGTTGCTCACAAAAGATGCACGTCCACGATTCGATGCAGCGAAAACTATTGCAGGGGAAGCACTCATTGCAATTGCCACTTTTGTTGAAGTACCAACTGCAGAAAATTTTGCTCAATTTCAAATTACTCGCGCGGCATTAGTGACTCGTGTAGCTGCTCGCGTTAACGAGTCGCGTGCAGCAATGTTGGAAGCCTGGTCGCAAGCATCGTTAAAACACCAGATGGCACTCATTGCTGGTCTGACAACATTGGGTGTTGGCTACGAATATGGTTCTGATAATCCGAAAAAAGGACTCGACTGTTCCGGGCTCGTTGCCTATGCATGGAAAAAAGTAGGAATTGCTTTACCGCTGCAATCGAAACGGCAATGGGAATCTTCTCGCGATGTAGAACAAAAAGATGCTCTGCCTGGTGACGTCGTTTGGTATCCGGGTCACACCATGATGTACCTCGGGGTGGGTGATGCGGTGCTGCATTCGGCACGTGAAAATTTAGGTGTGCGTCTTGGTCGCATCAACTG
>Ga0209357_1000075_pt1 | contig 32515 bp, 24 predicted proteins | sample LauGreFBDMM110SD_2_FD_187573 | JGI IMG/M metagenome (GOLD analysis project Ga0209357, IMG submission 187573) | Freshwater lake microbial communities from Lake Michigan, USA - Fa13.BD.MM110.SD (SPAdes) (version 3) | ecosystem: Environmental > Aquatic > Freshwater > Lake | place: Lake Michigan... | reverse complement strand
GCCAAGGAGCTTGTGGTAAGGCATGTCCGTGGAAGCTTCTCCACCCGAAGTGCCCGTTTAAAAGCCGGCAAAAAAGCCAAGTCGGGGGAATACTTTTTTTCAGGAAAACACCGAACCATTTTTTTTCATCTGTCTCATCCCTGCGTTTGCCGGGATTCGTCGCCTTTGCGATGGGGTATGATCCCAGGCTAACGGCGTCCGAAAATACTGAACTTTCCGCGAGCCAGCTCCCGGTAAATTCGCCCCAAACCCAGTGCAGCAAGGTTGGTGTGGAGAAGGCGAGGGGGAAGACAGTTGTCAGGGAATAGATCGTGGTGACATGGGATAACCTGTTTGACGCGGAGTTCCTTGGCTAATTGGGCTGCCTGACCGGGATCTAGATTGCCAAAGGGATTAATCACCGTGAAAAGAATGTCCGGTCGATGATCCTTCACGAAAGACGGTAATTTTTCATGCCAGCGTGTATCCCCGGTAAAATAGAGAACCGGTCCCTTGGGCACGCGGACTAGGTAGCCCACATGGGTCAAGTCATCCCCGCCAAAAGGTATTGCGAAGGTGGCGCGAAGGGTGAAGTCCCCGATGCGGACCTCTCGGTTCGGCCAAATCATGCGAATCTCGGACTCCGGCACGCCTTCGGTACGTAACTTTTCGCACGCCTCTGGGGGAGCGACGTACGGACCACGCCCGCCTGCTCGTCGGTAGGGTCGTAAGGTTTCCCAGTCCAAATGATCCGCATGGGTATGGGTCAACATATACCCATGGATTCCGACCAAATCGGCCGGTCGTATAGGAGGGGGATGGAGGCGATTCATGTTGATGCCCAGGGGGCGACCCACCGCAAGACAGGAGTTACTCAGATACGGGTCCAATGCCAAAAGAAAGCCTTCCGGGCTTTTTAGTAAAAAACTGCTCTGGCCCAAGGGGCACACCGCGATCTTTCCGGCGGGAACTCGGAGGGCGTGCATGGATTTTCGCAGATTGGTTCGGGACACAGGCTACTCCTTGGGAAGATACTGGGTGCCGAAGCGGGCCGAGCCGGGAGAACGGAAATCGGGAAACAGGGACATCAGAGCGGTAGTGCCGCCATCCGCCACAAGAGTTTGCCCAACGACGAATTCCGATTCCTTCGAGCACAAAAAGACAGCCAAGCGGGCAATATCAAGCGGAGTACCAGAACGCCCAAGCGGTAACGTCCTTTGGGCTTCTCGCTCCGCTTGGACAGGGTCAAAACCAGGAATCGCTTGGGCGTAATTTTCCACCGTGACCCAGCCTGGAGCGATTGCGTTCACTCGGACACCCCGGTGGGCTAGTTCAACGGCAAGGGCACGGGTCTGGGCGATGATCGCTCCCTTGGTGCCAGCATACAGGGCGTGTTCAGGAGCTCCGGCCAAGCCATGGATCGAGGTGATGTTGCAGACCGTGCCTCCGCCCCTGCGCAGCATGTCTTCAGCCACCCGCTGGGTAAGAAAAAAACCGGCACGTACATTCACTTGGTAAAGGCGGTCAAACTGTTCGGGAGTGACTTCGGCGAACGGGCGGTTGAAGGTGATGCCTGCGTTATTGATCAGGCTATCGATTCCCCCGAGAAACGTCCCCGCGTCCGTGGCGAGTTTATTGAGTTGCCCCAAGTCGGAAAGATCGGCTTGGAATGCACGAGCCCGCGCTCCCAAGGTCTCCAGCTGCCGGACCGCCGAGTCTGCTCCGACCGAACTTTGAGAATAATGTAGGGCAACGTCATATCCGCGTCGTCCGAACTCCAAGGCGATTTCCCGACCGATGCCGGTGCCCGCACCGGTCACCAAAACCCGAGGACGATTCATGGCTTCAGGCATGAGGCTGACACAGAGAAATGAAGGATGCGGATAATGGTCAACTTCATTCTTCCACCACAGGATTGCTCAAACGTCCAATCCGGTCGATCTCGATATCCACTTGGTCCCCGGCCTTAAGCCAGACGGGGGGTGTTCTGGCCACGCCCACTCCCGATGGAGTGCCGGTCAGGATGACCGCACCGTCTGGCAACGTGGTGCTTCCGCTCAGGAAGGCGATCAGTTTTGGTACGCTAAAGATGAGGTCTTCCGTGTTGGAGTCCTGCATGACTTGACCGTTGAGATACGTGCGAATTCCCAGGCCAGCGGGATTCGGGATCTCATCCTTGGTGACGAGGCATGGGCCCAAGGGTGCGAATGTATCAAAGGTTTTTCCACGACACCATTGAGAGCCACCCCATTCGATCTGCCAATCGCGGGCGCTGACATCGTTGGCGCAGGTGTAGCCAAATACATGGTCCAAGGCATCCTCTTCCCGGATATTTTTTCCTCCTTTGCCAAGAACCACCGCCAACTCGCACTCATAATCTACTTTGTCGCTACGCAGGCCGCGGGGAAGGATGATGGGGTCATCAGGGTTTTGGACCGCGGAACCAGATTTTATAAAGAGAATCGGATGGGAGGGCAGGGGGACATGGCTTTCCTCAGCGTGTTTTCGATAATTTAGGCCAATGCAGAAAATGAAATGGGGATGGACCGGAGAGAGTATCTTGGCCACTTCCGCCTTACGTGTGGTGGGTTGAAATTGTCCCAGAGTATCTCCTGTGACCTGCAGGATGCCTTTCTTGGGTTCGTCAAAGCCGTAGCGAATTTTGCCACCTAGATCCAAATAACGAATAATTTTCATATCTGACTATATTCGACAGGGTCCAAATGACCTTCCACCTGTTTCCCGAAAAATCTATCCGTTTTTGAAAAGAGGAGAAGACAGCAGGATCAGCGTCCCCGTCCCCGTCGCTGGATATACTCCGTGGGGGAGCACTCGCAAAAACGACGGAAAGACAGATTAAAATGGCTGAGGGTTTCAAATCCAACCTCCATCGCCACCTCGGTTACGCGGGCTCCTGGCAGGCAAAGCAAGGCACATGCATGCGAGACCCGGTACGACCTTAGATACTGCATGCAACTCATTCCCATGGCTCGCCGAAATGTGGATTGCAACCGGCCCTCGCTTAAGCCAGCGAATTTGGCGAGATCATTTACGTAGATCTCCTCCCGATAGTGGGCATGGATGAACCTCAGGACTCTTTCGATGACAGCCCAGCTGCAAATACCAGTTGTGGGTTGAGAAACCGGTTTTTTCTTTTCCTCCCAGCGAAGTAATTCGGTAAGAGAGAGCCCCAAGAGGGCTCGGAATCTAATTTCGCTACCGAACCTGGTCTTTTCGAATTCGGCCAGCATTTCGTCAAAATAGGATGCCAAATTTTGGAACAGTCCGGGAGGAGGGCGAATCAGTCGGTCTTGGGCGGGCGTGCTGGAAGTGAAGCGGCTCAAAATCTTGCGCCCGTCGGCTTGTGGGCCTAGCTCGAAGAGAAGAGTGGGAAGAAAAAATACCGTGATGGTTTTCTGGGGGAAAGTCTCCGCCACGCCATAATGGGGAATACCCGGTCCTAGCAGCATCAGATCTCCTGTGCGCCGCGAGAACCGTTCCGAGCCGATGAATTGGTGGCCAGAGCCCTCGATAACGATATTGAATTCGCAATAGGGGTGTTGTTCAGGGGGAACGGGGGGGACCGGCCTGTGGTTTTTGTCACGTAAGGAAAAGGAACGAACCCAATAAGGACGAGCCCAGCTGAGGGGATGGGCCACTTCTTTGACCTGACTCAACCATTCCATCGTTTTCATATTGGAGGGGCTCAGACGCATTGGGTGTAAGGCTAATCCAAACTGCTGGGGAAGTGCAACAGGCCTTTGGCAGGCCTTTAATTCAAGCAGTCAAAAGAGGAAAAAAGAAAGCGGCATTTCCTGACTTCGATGAAAGTATATTTGTGAAAGCTTCTTCAAAGCGTACTCAAACGGTTGCACAACCTGTGGCCTCCCCCGTGCGCAAAAAAGTTTCCGCTGGAAAAATTCCGGCGAAAGCCGAGTGCCTGAGGCTCTATGAGAAGATGTTTCTCCTGCGTCATTTTGAGCAAACCGCAGGAGCTCTTTACAAAAAAGGGGAAATGCCGGGTTTTATTCACCTTTACGTTGGGGAGGAGGCCACCGGCGTTGGAATCTGTGCCCACCTACGCACGGATGATTGGATCACCAGCACGCATCGCGGTCACGGACATGCGTTAGCGAAAGGCATGCCTGCACGATCCCTGATGGCGGAGCTTTACGCCAAGGAGACGGGTTGTTGCGGAGGGCGGGGTGGGAGCATGCATCTTTATAACCCTGCTTTCGGGATCTTCGGGACCAATGGCATCGTTGGGGCGGGCATTCCCCATGCGGTTGGCGTGGGCATCGGGGCTCGGGTACGAAAAACCGATCAGGTTGCTGTTGCCTTTTTCGGTGATGGTGCAGTGAACCACGGCGCCTTTCACGAGAGCTTGAATTTCGCGGGAGTGCAAAAATCTCCCACTATCTTTCTTTGTGAAAACAACCTTTATGCCACGGCCACGCCGCTTGCGATGGCCAGCCTGAACACGGAGGTGGCCACTCGCGCCGCTGCCTACGGGGTGCCGGGAATTGCGGTCGACGGGAACGACGTACTGGCGGTATGGCGGGTCATGGATGAGGCGGTCGCCCGAGCCCGTCGGGGCGAAGGGCCTACATTGATCGAGTCCAAAACCTATCGGACCGTCGGCCATCATGAAGGCGAAGCCCTAGTCGGAACTTACCGTACTCAAGAGGAGCTGGATCTTTGGAAAACACGGGATCCAATCCTGCGTTTTCGCCGACAATTAACCGAGGAACTAAAGCTGGCCAGCGTCGCCGAGCTCGACGGCTTGGAGCAAAAGGTTCGCCAGGAGATAGAAGAGGCGGTGGAGTTTGCCAGGAAGTCTCCTCAACCGGAGTTGCACAGTTATCTGCGGGACGCTTGGTCCAGCCCTATTAACGCCCATCTCTCCAAATTGCCGGTTGGATTAGCGGGTCCTGCAGCCACCCAAGGATGGCTCGAGGCCGTTCGGGATGGAATTGCCGAAGAAATGCGAACAAATCCCAACACCCTTTATTTTGGGGAGGGTATTGGTGAACGGGGTGGCAGCTTCGCCCATACTAAGGAGCTCTGGAAGGAATTTGGAGCACAGCGTGTCGTGGACACACCGATCAGCGAACTCGGCTTCACCGGCGCGGCTATCGGTGCCAGTGCCACCGGAGTCCGGGCTATCGCCGACCTCATGTTTGTGGACTTTCTTTTTGAAACTGGAGGCCAAGTTCCTCTGCAACTCAGCAAGCTCCGTTATATGAGCAACGGGCAAATGTGCGCTCCCGTCATAATTCGTGCGCCATGTGGAGCGATCAAATGCGCGGGACCCCACCATAGCGGAACCTATCATTCCATTTGGGCGCACTTTCCGGGCCTGATCGTGGTGATGCCTTCGAACCCGGCCGATGCCAAGGGTCTGATGAAAAGCGCCCTTCGTGGTTCCGATCCCGTCATCTTTCTCGAGCCCAAGGCCCTGTTTTCTTCTAAGGGCGAGGTGCCTTCCGGGGAGCACCTAGTGCCTTTCGGAGTCGCTCGCGTGGCGCGGGAGGGTCGTGACCTGACTTTGGTTACGGTCGGTCGGATGGTTCTGCTCAGCCTCGAAGCGGCCGGAAAACTTGAAAAAGAAGGTATTTCCGTCGAAGTGATCGACCTCCGAACCATCGTTCCGCTGGATCTTCCAACAGTGATGACCAGCGTTGCACGGACCGGTCGACTACTCGTGGTGGACGAGGGCTACGCCATGTGTGGGCTAGGAGCAGAGATCGCCGCGGCGGTGGGAGAAGAAGCTTTTGACGAATTGGACGCGCCCGTGGGCCGATTGACCATGGATCCGGTTTCGCATCCGCTCAATCCCGGTTTGGAGGGGGAGTGTATGCCCAGTGTGGAAAGGATTTTTGCCGCTGCGAAGGACGTGTTATCCGGCAAGCCGGCCTTGCCAAAGAGGCCGTTGGTGGTTGGTCGTAGAAGCGCTAGCGAAACGGTTTCGGTAGTCGCACCCTCTGTCTCGCCGGTATCCACCGTCCCATCGCAACCTCCTGTGTCGAAGCCCACCTTGTCCGGTAACGGTGCGGGTGGAGAGCCTTTGATCTTGCCGCACGGGGATCTGACTGTGAATGAGGCCACCGTAGTCAAATGGCTCAAAAAAACTGGGGAGTCCTTCCAAAAGGATGAAGCGATCGTTGATGTGGAAACCGAAAAGGCTGTATCCAGCGTCGAGGCACCTTTTGCCGGACGGTTGGCTGAAATCCTCGTACCCGTGGGCGAAAAGGTTAAGATGGGCACGACACTCGGCTTGATTTCCAAGGTGTGAACCGCGCTTCCCGCCTCAAAATTTCCCCCCGCGCTCGGCGGGCTTTGCGGCAAGCGGGGCTGCAGGCGGGAGACCTACGCGGCAGCGGTCCGGCTGGCCGAATCATCGAAAAGGATGTGCGTGAGGCCCGGGGTGCGCATTCCTCCCAATCCAAGGGAAAACGGCGACCGGTTTCCGCCATTCGGGCAGCCGTCGCTCGCCGACTTACCGAATCGAAGCAGACCGTGCCCCATTTTTACCTCAAGCAAACAATTCGTGCCGATGCTCTCGTGGCCTTCCGAAAGCAAGTTAAGGAGTCCACGGGTGCGTCCGTGAACGACTTGTTGCTACAGGCCGTGGCCCGTACCCTCGCGGAATTTCCCGACTTTCTCTGTCGTTGGGCCGGGGACGCCGTGGAGGAACAGGACGGCGTGCATCTCGGAGTAGCGGTGGGCCTGGAGGAGGGGGGCGTGGCTGTGCCGGTGGTGCTCAACGCCGATCAGCTCTCTTTGGCCGAACTAAGGAAGGAAACCGTACGGCTGTCGGAATCCGCCCGGCAGCGGCGCATTGAAAATATGGGGCGCGGCGTTTTTACCGTTTCGAATTTAGGAATGTTCGGTATCGAGGAGTTTACAGCTATCGTGAATCCTCCCGAGTCCGGCATTCTTGCCGTGGGGGCAATCCGTCGGGCAATGACCGAGACTGGTTTAGCCCAGGTGATGACCGTTCAGTTGAGTTGCGATCATCGGATCATCGACGGCATGTTGGCCGCCCGCTTCATTGGGCGGCTGAAGGAGCGTTTGGAAAATCCCGCCACTGGGTTGGGGGAGAGGGCCTCTGTCCGAGTCTCGATGGAACCTCCGCCTGGTCCTTCCGTTCGGCCGGACGGCAAAGGGACCGAAGTTATTGTGGTTGGGGCTGGTCCCGCCGGGTATGTAGCCGCGCTCGAGGCAGCCCATCACGGCGCCCATGTGACCATCGTGGAAAAGAGCGATCACCTCGGGGGCACCTGCCTAAATTTTGGCTGCATCCCATCCAAGGCTTTGCTCGCCTCCGCCGAATTAATGCATCGAATGGAACAGGCCCAAACTTTGGGCATTCATTTGCCTGGTCGTCCCCAGATTGATTGGCCGGCCATCCAGAACCGAAAAAACAAAATTGTGCATGAACTGCGGGGAGGCATCCGCCAACTTTTGCGAGCTGCCAAGGTGGGCACGGAGATGGGAACCGCAAAGCTGGCGGGCCCGGGTCTGGTCGCGGTGCATAGCCCTGCCGGGGAAAAAGTTCTACGCGCTTCCCAGATCATTCTCGCACCAGGATCCAGGCCCGCTCTTCTTCCTGGGCTGACGGCGGACGGAATGCGGGTGGGCACCACGGATACGGCACTTCATTGGGAAACCTTACCCTCCTCACTGCTGATCATCGGTGGGGGAGTTATCGGAGTGGAGTTTGCCTGCTTGATGCAGGCCTTGGGCGTTCAGGTCCACGTGGTGGAAAAACGGCCGGGGATTTTGTCCGAAATGGATGCGGATCTTGGTAAAGAAATGCGGCAGATTTTGACCCGACGAGGTAATGCCGATTGGGGGACTCGGGGTGTGGAGTTTCATCTGGGCCAGGAAATTGAAAAAGTGAAGGTGACCGACAAGGACGTGGTGGTTCGTCTTGGCGGTGGTAAGGAGATTCGGGCAGAGCGTGTGCTGGTGGCGGTCGGGCGTCGCCCGGTCACCGAGGAGCTCGGTCTCGCCAGCGTGGGTCTTTCCACACAGAACGGTTATCTTTCGGTAGGAGAGGATATGCGGGCGGGACCGGGAATTTTTTGTGTCGGTGACGCCAATGGGCGTTGCCAACTGGCTCAGGCGGCTTCCGCGCAGGGAAAGGTGGCGGCCCGCAACGCAGTGGGTGGAAGGGAAACCTTAACCGGTCCGGTCCCATTCGCCGTTTACAGCTTTCCTGAAATCGCTTCCGTGGGTCTGACCGAAGAGGAGTGTCGTCAAACCGGAAAGAAGATCGCGGTTGGCCGGTTTTCTTTGTCTGGTCTGGGGAAAGCCCGAGTGGTGGGTGAGACTGCCGGATTTGTGAAAGTGATCCGGAGCGAGGAGGATCATTCGCTTCTAGGAGTACACACACTGGGTCACAATGCGGTGGAGTTCATCACAGCCGCACTACCCCTCGTGCGTCAAAAAGCTAGAGCGGAGGAACTTGGCTCCCTGATTTTCCCCCATCCCTCCATGAGCGAGTCCCTTGCGGAAGCGGCGGATGACTCCTATGGCCGCGCCCTCCATCTGCCGATGCGTGCGATGCACGCCAGCTAAAGAATCCCCGTAGCTGGCGGGTTTTCTGGATTCCTCTCAGGGCCCGTCCCAACTCAGCCTGTCGCGCCGGCCATAATGGTCTCTTCGGTGGCCTCGGATTTTTCTAGGCGGGCGGTGAGACGACCACGTGCTAGGACCACAAATCTGTCGCAAAGCGCTAGGAGTTCGGGGAGTTCGGAGGAAATAAGGACAAAAGACACTCCTTGGCGGGATAAATCAAAGATCAGCCGGTAAATCTCGCTCTTGGCCCCGACGTCAATGCCCTTGGTGGGCTCATCCAGCAGGATGACCTTGGGTTCGGGCAGCAGGATCTTTGAAAGAACAACCTTTTGTTGATTCCCCCCGCTTAGTTGATGAACCGGAGCGCGGAGGGAGGGAGCACGGAGATTTAGACGGTCTCTGAACTCCTCCGCCACCTCATCCTCGAGGCGAGAGGAAAGCCATATCCCACGGGACACCGTACGCAAATGATGGAGGGTGATGTTTTCGCGGACACTCCGGTCCAGAAGTAATCCCTCCTTTTTTCTCTCCTCCGTCACGAGGCCCAAGCCTAAGCGCATCGCCTCCCGCGGATTTGGTAAACTGACCTCTCGGCCTTCAAGAAAAACCCTGCCGGAAAAACCTGAGCGGCCATAGAGGGCGTTGACTATCTCGCTTCGTCCCGCGCCGACCAGTCCGGCCAACCCGAGGATCTCTCCCCGGCCCAAGGAGAAGGAGATTTGTTCCACCACGTTGCGCCCGGCCAAATGGGGATGTGGGATGGTCAGATTCTCCACCCGAAGGACCTCCTGTGGATTCTGAGGAGGGGTGCGGGCGGGATAAAACTGATCCAGCTTTCGGCCAATCATCGCAGGCACGATGGTTTCCTCTCGCAACTCTTCTCGGGTCAACCGGGCCACCACGGCTCCGTCCCGCATGACCGTTGCGCTATCCGCCAAAGCATAGACTTCCGTCAGCTTGTGCGTGATGAAGATGGTGGTCATGCCTTGGTCCCGGAGATGGCGAACCACGCGAAATAGGATTTGAGACTCTTCGTGAGTCAGGCAAGCAGTCGCTTCATCAAGAATCAGGACAGAAGGTTTTTGGGAGAGAGCCCTCGCGATCATGACCAACTGTCTTTGGCTGGCGTTGTAGGAGGCCACCAGACGGGAAGGGTCAAGGGGGATTTTGGTTTCCTCCAGAATTTTGGCGGCTCGTGCCTCGAGGGTCCTAGGTCCGGCCCAAGGTGAGCCCGGATTCCAGTGGCCGACGAGAATGTTCTCCGCCACGGTTAGGTTCTCTAGCACGCTGATTTCCTGAGGTACGTACCCGATGCCCTGGGACCACGCATCGTGGGGCGAGTGAAAATGCACCGGTTTTTCCTGCAGGTAGATTTGACCTTGGAACATTCCCGCTGGGTAGACGCCATCGAGGATCTTCATGAGCGTTGATTTTCCAGCGCCGTTTTCCCCGAGGAGGGCGTGAAGGTGGCCGCGGGGGACGATGAAATCGATGTCCCGTAAAACCTGGACCGAGCCAAACGTGATGGAGACGCCGCGCATCTCCAGCGCGGGCGGGCTCCCTTTTTCGCTCATCGGCTGAGGGAGGCTTCGATGCGGTCCAGCAACTCCAGATAGGGGGCGAGATGATTTTTGTCGATCCACGGGGCGGGAAGTTTGGTCCACCAGGGGATCTTTTCTCCGGATGCACATTTCGCGAGAAGCTCGGCCGAACCCACCGATTCCTCCCAGAGGGGTTGGCCAATCACTGCAAGAACCTCCCCGTTCTTGACCAGATCTAGATTCACCCGTGTGTAATCCATGCCGACGATGAGTAGTTTCCGCTTGGTTTCTTTTTGGGCCCCAGACCAGGTTGTCGGACCACCTCCTGTGGAGGAAAAGGCGGCGTTGATCTCGGGGTCGGCTTGGAGGATAGCCACAGCCTTGGCGATGGCCTTGGAAGGGTCAAAGCCCTCTTCCTCTGGGGGCAAGATTTTCACTTGGGGAAAGGACTCCCGCATCGTCTGCCGAAAAGTTTCCATCACCAAATTCTCTGTTTCGTTGAAGGAGCCTTGGGTGATAGCCACGGTGCCCTTGCCGCCTAAGGTGGTGCCAATCTTTTGGGCGGTTTCCCGGGCATAGGCTGCGGGGTCGCAACTGATGATTCCTGAGGCGCCCGGAATGGATCCCTCAGCGGCGGGGAAGTGGGGCAAGACCACGGGGATGTTTTTCCGTCCGATTTTCTCAATCAAGGGATTGAAGGCGGGGTTGCCCGTCCAGATCGCCACCCCAGAAATCCTGCCCATCGCCAGAGCCTGTTCGGCCAAGGCGATTGTCCCGGCGATGTCCGGGGCGTCCGTTCCGATGATGCGAGTCTCATAACCCACCTGGCGGCATCCCTCGGTAAAAGCAATCTGGGTCATTTGGTGAACCGGGTGACCCTTGAGCGCCTGAACCCACAGAAAAACGCCCTTCCCAGAGTTGGGGGAAGATTGGTCTTTTCCAGGTCCACAACCGGAGAGGAGCACAGCGGTCGCCAAGGCCGGACCAAGGATAAAGAGGGGGGAATTTCGTTTCATGAGATTTTTGCCTTTCTTCGCCATAAATCCAAAGCGACCGCGAGGATCATGATCACACCCACGGCGACCGTCTGCCAGTGCGTGTTCACCCCGGTCGTGACGAGACCGGTGCGAATGACCTGCATGAGCAGCAGTCCCAGAAACGTTCCCAGGACTGTGCCTACTCCGCCGAAAAGGCTGACGCCGCCGATCACGGTGCTGGCGATCACATCGAGTTCCCAACCCACTCCGATCTCCGGTTGGCCCACATTGATCTGGGCCATGAGAAGGATCCCCCCGAGGGCGGCGAGCGATCCACAGAGGACATAGCAACCGATCTTGACGGCAACGGTGTTGATTCCCGCCAAGTGGGCAACTTCTCGGTTGCCTCCGGTAGCGTAGATCTTCCGACCTGGGACGGTGAAGCGGAGAAGAAGGTCTCCCACCGCGATGGCAAAAAGAAAAATCCAAAAGGCCCAGGAAAGTCCCAGCGGCTCGGCTTTTCCGAATTCTTGGACGGCCGAGGGGAGGGGGTAAATGGGATAGCCTTTGCAAAGCAGGTAATTCAGCCCCTTGGCGATGTAAAGCATTCCCAGGGTGCTGATGAAGGCGGGAATTCCCACACCCACGGCGATCCACCCGTTGATGCCACCGAGAACCGCCCCCAGAAGGATGGCTGCGAGAACGGCGAGGGCGGGCGGCCATCCGGCAAACTTCATCAGCCAAGCGGAAGCCACCGCGCACAAACCCGCCACCGAACCGACCGATAAATCAATTTCCCCTGCGATCATGAGAAAGGTCTGTCCCACCGCAATGAGTCCGATGAAGGCCAAGGCTCGGAGAATTGCCCGAACGCTTTCCGGTCCCAAAAAAAGGGGAGATAGCCAGGTGAAAAAGCCGGCGCAAAGGATCAGGGGAAGCAAGATTCCGATTTCCGGCACCGACCAGATCTTTTTTAAACGTGCGATCATGAGTTAAGGCTGAAGGATCGCCGACGGAACGTCACGAGACGACTTTCAAGCAACGCATGCAACAAACCACCTTTTTCTCCGCAAAAAAATGCCTGTTTTTCGCGTAAAAATCCCAGCGAAAAAAGGGACAATAAGGTTTTTTATTCAGAGTGAGCCTCGGCTTGCCATGGTAGAAGAGCCTACACAGCCCGTTCTTTATCCGCGCCGCAAGTTCCCGAGGATTTGGCTGAGAATCTCAGCGTGGATTTGTTGCGGAGAGGCGGCGGCATCGAGCGTCTTGATGATCGAACCCGGATAGCAGTCGAGGACTCCGACCGATTCCGATTCGAAAAGGGCCAGTCTACGGCGCACCACTTCCGGGTAGCGGTCGTCGGGGCGGTGGGATTTCGAGGCACGTCGTCCGAGCCGCTTTTCCAGTAGCTCGGGATCCTTGCACTGCAAATGGAAAACCCGCTCCACATTAATGAAGACCTCCATGAGGCGGGCCTGTACCCGGTTTCGGGGAATGCCGTCGAGCACCAGCCACTGTTCCTCGGGCAGGAACTTCGATTCCTCAACATGATCCGCCAGACGTTTTTGCCAAAGCTGGATGGTTAGCTCATCGGGAACCAACTCGCCGCGATTCGAGTATTCGGTGAATGCCTGACCTAGCGGGGATTGTACGTCGAGTGAACGAAACACGTCACCGCAGGCGCAGTGAAAAAATCCCGAAGCTCCTCCAAGAAGCCGGCCTTGGGTACCCTTGCCGCTTCCTGGTGCGCCAAAAAGCAGAATGGCCCGGTATTTCGTACCGCATCCCGTTCTGGAATCCGGAGCTTCTCGTTCCAGTGGGTCTTTCATGCTTGAGATTTCCGTAAGCGGGAGATTCATTGGGTTAGTAAGTTAAAATTCATGTCAAAAATCGACTTCCGTTTTCCGTCGCTTTCCCGTGTGTTTTCGTTTTCAAGGATTGAATTTTAGCCTTTTAAAAACGCCTGCTTTTAGATCTAAAAAGGTGGAGAGTTAGGCCGATAGGTTTGAATGTGTTTTGATGTTTAGAAATGTAACTCTTCCTCTTTTGGCCGCCTTGGGGTTGGGGATGAATGTGATTCCGGCTATCGCGGCATCGAAAACCGAGGATCAGGAAATCGCACGCCGCTGGGTTGCTGCCCATTTTTCGGATACAGATACGGCCCAGATACCGTTTTCCTTTGTCTATGGAGGCAAGAGTTCGCGGGAGCTACTGCCCAACTGGAAGCTGCAAAAACAGGAGAAGACATTGGATGGAGGCCGGAAGGAGATCACCCTGATGTTCGCGGAGCCTGGTCCTGGGCTGGAGGTACGGGTGGTAGCGGTGGCGGACGAAAAACATCCAGCGGTGGAGTGGACTTTGTATTTCCGTAACGCGGGTAAAAAACCGACTCCAATCCTCGAAAAAATCTTGGCAGTTGATACAGGTTGGGAACTCCCTGGGGACAAACTTTCGCTCCGTTATGCCAACGGCAGTAATACCAGTGCGGATTCCTACCGTCCCATGCTCCAATCGTTGCTACCCGGCGAACCCTTCCGCCTGGCCAGCAAGGGGGGCCGTCCAGCCTGCGGACCTGCGTTGCCTTACGGTTGCTTACAAACCGATCAGGAGGGAGTGGTCTACGCGATCGGTTGGCCAGGCCAGTGGGCCTTAACGGCGGAAGCGGCGAAGCAGGGCCAAGTGCGTTTGCAAGCGGGTCAGGAGGTGACCCATTTCCGCCTGGAACGCGGTGAAGAAGTACGTTCCCCGCTGATCGCTCTGCTTTTTTATCGGGGGACCTCCATCCAAGGGTCCAACCTTTGGCGCCGCTGGATGGTGGATCGAAACCTCCCACGCGCGAACGGAGAAATTTTGGGACCGATCCTGGTAGCCAACAGCTCCCATCTCTATAACGAGATGCTCAACGCAAACGAGCAGAACCAGATCGAGATGATCGACCGCTATGTGGAGGAAAAGCTGCCCCTCCGATACTGGTGGATGGATGCCGGCTGGTACGTCAACGACGGCAAATGGGTGAACACCGGCACTTGGGAGATCGACAAGAAAAGATTCCCTAAAGGCTTTCGGCCGATCACAGACCACGGCCGGGCCAAGGGTGTGAAGAGCATCGTCTGGTTTGAGCCGGAGCGGGTCACCACCAACAGCTGGATTTTTCAGAAGCATCCCGAATGGTGCCTAGCCCCGACTAACCTCCCCGCGCCTCTCGCTTATCAGGGGGAGTGGCGATTGCTCAACCTAGGAAATCCCAAGGCTTGGAAGTGGCTGGTGGACCATGTCGACGGCCTGATCAAAAAAGAGGGCATCGACCTGTACCGTCAGGATTTTAACATGGACCCGCTTTGTTTCTGGCAGGCCAATGAGGCCACCGACCGGCAGGGAATCAACGAAAACCGGCATGTGACCGGTTACTTGGCCTACTGGGACGAGCTGCTTCGGCGGAACCCCGGCCTTCGGATTGATAGTTGCGCCAGCGGGGGAAGGCGTAACGATCTGGAAACTATGCGGCGGGCGGTTCCTTTGCTGCGCGACGACTACCTTTTCGAGCCGACCGGTCAGCAGAACCACAGCTATGGGATTTCATTCTGGTTGCCTTATTCCGGCACGGGCACTCGGTTCACCAACAAATCGGCGGGTCCGGCAAGCTCCGTCGCTGATGCGGCCCATAAAGAGGATTCTAAGTTCGATCCCTATCTCTTCCGCAGCCAGATGACACCTTGCCTCAACGCCTGTTGGGATGTTCGCCGCCGGGATTTTGATTATGATCAGTTGCGCTGGGCCTTGGCCCAGTTCGAACGGGCTTCGCCCAGTTTTCTCGCCGACTATTATCCTCTGACTCCGTATAGCGCCGGCGACGATGCCGTGGTGGCCTGGCAGTTTAACCGGCCCGAGTCCGGGCAGGGTTTTGTCCAGGCGTTCCGCCGGCCAAAAAGTGATGCCAAGGGGACCAAGCTGAAACTTCAGGGGCTGGAAACTGGCGCGAAGTACGAGATCGAAAACCTAGACGGTGGCAAACAGACCCGCACTGGCCGGGAACTGATGGAGCAAGGTCTGGCGGTGAATTTCCCGGCCGCCCCAGCGGCTTTGCTTTTCATTTACCAACGCGTCGGACCCGAAAATCAACCACACTAAAAACTGGTCTGTGATTTTACGTTTATTCCTCAGTTCCTTGGTGCTCGCACCGCTGGCGATGCTTCATGCCACCAACGCGCCGGCCGCGAAGAAGCCCAACATCGTTTTCGTTCTTGCCGATGATCTCGGATACGGAGACCTGCCTTGCTACGGAAACCCGATTGTACGCACCCCGCACCTCGACCGCTTTGCCGCCGAAGGCATGCGCTTCACCGATTTTTACGCGCCGTCAGCGGTCTGTTCCCCTTCCAGAGCAGGAATCCTCACCGGTCGCGCGCCCTTGCGTTGCGGGGTGATCACCGCCATCCAGGAGGGGAGGGACATGCACCTCCGCAGTTCCGAGACGACGATCGCCACGGTCTTGCGTCAGGCCGGATACGATACCTGTCATGTCGGCAAGTGGCACCTCAACGGCCGGTTCAACTCCCCAGACCAGCCTCAGCCCGGAGATCACGGCTTCGAATACTGGATGGCTACGCAGAACGTTGCGTTGCCCAGCCACATGAATCCCTCGAACTTTGTTCGTAACGGGCAGTCGGTTGGTAAACTCAAGGGATTCTCCGGTCCACTGGTGGCGCAAGAGGCCGTTGAGTGGCTTGAAAAGCGTGCCGACAAATCCAAGCCGTTTTTTCTGAATGTCTGGCTGCATGAGCCGCACATGCCCATCGCCAACGATCCCAAGTTCGAGTCGTCCTACGGCAATATGGATCCCACGAAGCGGAAATACTTCGGCAACGTCACGCAAATGGATGTCGCCTTTGGGATGATTCTGGATGCTTTGGACAAGCAAGGATTGGCTAACGACACGGTCGTCTTTTTTACCTCGGACAACGGCCCGGAGACTTTACCCTTCGGTCCAGAAAACTACGGTTCCTCGGGTGGCCTACGGGGAGCCAAGCGGGAAACCTACGAAGGGGGGCTCCGTGTCCCGTTTTTAGTCCGCTGGCCCGGGCATATCGCCTCCGGTGGGGTCAACGGAACTCCTGCCGTGGGCATGGATCTTTTTCCCACGCTCTGCGCGCTAGCGGAAGTTTCGGTGCCCTCTGGGAAAGTCTACGATGGCGAGAGCCTCCTACCCATATTGACCGGCGGAAAATCCGGCCCCACGCGGCCCATTTTTCTGTTTTCGAGCATCGATCCCGGCGGGTTTCCCTACGCAATGAGGGTGGGTGACTGGAAAATCCGGGCCTCCCGAGATTTCCGAAAGTGCGAACTCTACAACCTAAAAAACGATCCCAACGAGGCGGTGAACCGTGCCGAGTTCAAGCCGGAGCAGCGGAAGACCCTGTTGGCCAAGCTGAAAAAATCCGTGGTGGAAATGTCCTCTGAGTATCTCGCTTGGGCGGATCGGGATACGGATTGGGATGCCCATGACCCGGAAAATCAACCGCACTAAAAACTGCTCTATGATTTTACGTTTATTCCTCAGTTCCTTGTTATTCGCGCCGCTGGCGATGCTGCATGCCGCCGATGTGCCAGCATCCAAGCAGAAGCCTAATGTCCTCTTCGTGGTCTTCGACGATCTCAACAACCGCCTTGGTTGCTTCGGAGATTCAGTAGCGAAGTCGCCAAACCTTGATCGGCTTGCGGCGCGTGGCACGGTGTTCACGCGCAACTTCTGCCAGCAGCCGATTTGCGGACCCTCGCGGGCTTCGTTCATGAGTGGGCGCAGGCCGGATTCGCTCGGTATCTGGAGCATGACGAAGCATCTTTACGACCTGCAACCCGATGCGGTGACGATTCCGCAGTGGTTCATGCAACACGGCTACACGTCCATGAGCATCGGCAAAGTGCTGGGGGGATACGGCAAGGAAGCAGACTTCAAGAAGCTGACCGTGCCCGATCGTCGCACTGGGAGCCCTACGAAAGACGAGTTTGCTATGCCTAAAGGAGCCCCGTTACCACCAAACCTCGCGAAGGACCGCCTCTGCGAAAACCGTGATGTTCCAGACGAGGCGTGTTTTGACAACATCTCCGCAAACCTCGCCATCTCGGAATTGCGCTCGCTCGCAAAAAAGCCAGAGCCCTTCTTTCTTGCGCTGGGAATCTTTAAGCCGCACACGCCTTACAAGATTCCTAAGCGCTACTGGGATATGTACCGTCGCGAGGATATTCCGGCGATCGAGACGCCCGCACGGCCTCGCAACGCCCCTGAAATCGCCTTTCACGCGAACCACGAAATCCTCGGCGAACCGAATGATCGCCGCGCGCTTGATGAGGAAGCGAAGCGGGAAATCCGCCATGGTTACTATGCCGCGTTGAGTTTTGCCGACGCGCAGTTTGGCCGTGTGCTGGATGCTCTTGATGAACTCAAGCTCCGTGACGACACGATTATTGTCATCATCGGGGACAATGGATTTGAACTCGGCGAGCACGACTGTTGGGGAAAGATGACCCTGTTCGGGTGGGATGGGCGAGTGCCGCTCATCATCAGCGCTCCAGGCCTTGGAAAAGGCGGCACGAAGACGGCCGCCCTCAGCGAACTCATCGACATCTTCCCCACGCTCACCGATCTATGCAGCCTTCCGAATCCTCCCAAGCTCGACGGCACCAGCCTCGTGCCGGTTCTCAAAGATGCGAACGCGACGGTCAAATTCGCTGCGCTCACCCAGCATCCCCGTCCCGCGCTCTACTGGGGCGGGGGTCCGGAAGCGTTGCCCAAGGTGATGGGCTACGGACTTTTCACCGACCGGTGGAACTACCACGAGTGGCGCGACTTCAAGACCGGTGAGGTCATAGCTCAAGAGCTCTACGACAATCAAAACGACCCCTTAGAAACCGTAAATCTCGCTGGCACCGATAAGGCCAAGCCGCTCATTCCAGCGCTAGCAGCAAAGATCAAGACGATGACAAAAGGCACCCAGCCATGAAAACCATCATTAAAAGAACACTCAAAAAAACAACCGTGGCGCAAAGCCATCTGATCCCTGGAATTTTGAGGTCAGGATTAATTTTTTTCCTCCTTTTGCTGTTTTTTAAGCCGTCCACTTTGCCGGCCATAAACTTTTACGGTGAAACGGACAAGGATCCGCTCTCCTACACCAAGGGGCAGAAAATGGTTTTCACCGTGCGATTGCTTGATAATGGGAAACCGGTGGTTGGCAAAAAGCTCCAATGGGAGCGGCGGGGTGACGACGGCTTAAAGGAAAACGGGGAAGCCACTTCCGGCGAGGCGCCATTGATCGTCAAAACCTCTTTGGCCCAACCCGGCTTTGCGTCTGTTACGGTCAAGGCGTTTGAACCTGATGGTAAGGCCATGGAGGTTCGTGCGTTCCAAGGGAGTGCGGGCGTTGATTGGCATAGTTTGCAGGGGTTGGCCGAGCCCGAGGATTTCGATGCGTTCTGGGCCAGGCAGAAAGCCAAAATGGGCGAGCTTCCGGTTCGTGCGGAGATGGTTCCTGTTCCCGTGCCGGGCGACGAGGCCAACGAGTATTTCGACATCAAGATCGACTGCCCGGGCAACGCCCCCGTGTCGGGATATTTTCGCCGTCCCAAGAATGCCGTCGCCAAGTCCCTGCCGGCCCGGATCGCTTTTATCGGGTATAATCATAATCCCGCGATCTTGCCCAAGTGGGGCAATGATTTGCTGGCGGTCGATCCCAATATCCCGATGGACTGGGCCGAGACTCCCGCTCGGCTCAAAAATTGCCTTCTCTTGAATATCAACGCCCACGGCTACAAAAATGGCCAACCGAAGGAGTATTACGATAACTTGCGCGACACCACCCTGAAGGGCTACGGATTCAACAAACAGGAGAATGAAAATCCGGAAACTTCGTATTGGCTGGGCATGCTTCTGCGGGTGATGCGGGCCTTGGAGTGGATGAAGCAACAGCCGGAATGGGACGGGAAGACGCTGGTGGTGGCGGGTGGTTCCCAGGGGGGATTCCAGGCCCTGGCGGCCGCCGGTTTGGATGCGAGCGTGTCCGAGTGTTACGCCTTCATTCCCTGGATGTGCAATATCGGGATGGAAAAGCAGGGGCGCGTTCCTGCCACCTTCCTTCCTGCATACACAGACGTCCTGCGATATTTTGATTCGGCCAACCATGCCAAGCGGATCCGCGGCCGGGTTTTTATCGATTCCGGGCTTGGTGACTTTGTCTGCCCACCCACCGCTCAGGCCGTTCTCTACAACAACATCTCCACCCCCAAAAAAATTATTTTCCATCAAGGCATGCAGCACCCGCATCCCATGCCGGATGGAAAAGCCTACTCCTTCTCCTCGGGATGGCGCTGAGCACCCCCTGAATAATTGCTGTGTCCATTATGAGCCCACTTTCACTGGTACGCAAAATGGTAGACGGGAAGTTGCGCTGGCTTCTCATGGGCTGGATGTTTCTCGTCAGTGCTATCGCCTATCTCGATCGGGTGAATCTTTCCATCGCCGGGCAAGCGGTCCAGAAAGACCACGGCCTCACGGATGTGCAACTGGGATGGGTGTTCAGCGCGTTTCTCATTGGCTATGCGATGTTTCAAGTACCTGGGGGATGGCTGGCGGATCGGTACGGTCCGCGGATCGTTATTTCGGCAGGGGTGGTCTGGTGGGGGGTGTTTACCGCGCTCACGGCGCTGGTACCTCCCGGCTTGGCGGTGTCGGTGGCGTTACTGTTGGGTACGCGCTTTTTGTTGGGGGCGGGAGAGGCGGTGTTATTTCCTTCCTCCAACAAGCTAGTGTCAGCCTGGATTCCTTCGTCTGAGCGCGGGCTGGCGAACGGGCTTATTTTTGCCGGAGTGGGGGCAGGAGCTGGCATTACGCCGCCGCTTATTATCTACATTCTAACGCATTGGGGTTGGCACGCTTCGTTCTATGCAAGTGCAAGCATTGGGCTTCTTGTCGGTTTGGGTTGGTTCCTGCTGGTGCGGGATAAGCCGCGGAGTCATCCCTTTGCTAGCAGGGAGGAGGTGGAAAAGATCGAGGCTGGGATCCCTGCGGCAAGCCATGCAGAGGCACCCGCTCTTTCTTGGCGTGCAATCCTGGGGAGTCGCAACGTGTGGGCGGTGACGGCCAGCTATTTCACATTTTGCTACGTCACCTACATTTTCTTTTCGTGGTTCTTCATTTACCTCAGTCGGGTCCGCGGGCTCGATTTGAAATCCAGCGCGCTCTACTCGATGTTGCCGTTCCTCGCCATGGTGGGCGGCGCGTTGCTGGGTGGCTGGGTGGCGGACTGGATCACCCTGCATGTCAGTAGGCGCTTGGGGCGCTGCGGGGTGGCGGCGTTCGGACTATTGCTTGCGTCCGTCTTTTTGGCCTTGGCCACACAGGTGGAAAGCGCACGCGTCGCGAGCATCGTCTTGGCCGGCGGGGCGGGGGCGATTTATCTTTCGCAAAGTGCGTTCTGGGCGGTGACGGCGGACATCGCTGGTAAATCGGCGGGCACAGTTTCTGGCTTGATGAACATGGGTGGCCAGCTCGGCGGCGCAGTCACAGCCTCGCTCACGCCGTGGATTGCGGAGCACTTCGGATGGACTGCTTCCTTTCTAACCGCCGCCGTCGTGTGCCTTGTCGGCTCGTTCGCCTGGGGGCTTGTGCGGCCCGACCAACCCATTCCGAGTCAACGGCACGCGGCAGCAATCCCCACTTGACCAATGATTCTCCACACCCTGACGCTCTTCTTGCTTGGTCTCACTGCGCTTCAAGCGGCAGAGGATCCGGTGCTCGCCGCCTTGCGTGCCGCGGATGATGAACGTGTCCGTGCCACGCTGGTGGCAGAACGTACCGGGCTCACGGCAATATTTTCCGACGACCTTCGTTACGCGCACTCGACTGGCTCGGTGGACACGAAAGCTTCCTTTATTGAATCACTGGTCAGCGGACGCACGAAATACGTCGCGATTGACTATCAGGAGCGGAATTTCACTTTTCCCGTGCCGGGTATTGCGCTGATGACGGGGCGCGTGCACATCAAGGCCACGAGCGCCACCGGCGCGTCGGATGGCGTCTTGAGCCTGCTCGCCGTGTGGCGCGAGGAGAAGGGGCGTTGGCGTTTTCTCGCTTGGCAATCGTGCAAACTTCCTCTCGCTACCAAACCATGAAGGCGTTTTTACTGAGCATTTCAATGGCGGCTTTGGTCTTTCCGGCCTACGCCGCCGACACTAAGCCAGCACGACCCAACATCCTTTTCATCGCCATCGATGATCTAAAGCCGCTCCTCGGCTGTTATGGCGCATCGTGGATCAAGTCGCCTGCCATCGATCGGCTGGCCGAGCAGGGGACCCTGTTTACGTCGAGCTATTGCCGGGTGCCTTTGTGTGCGCCCACCCGGGTCAGCTTGCTTTCAGGATTGTCCCCGGACTCGACTGGCGTGTATTTCAATCCATTCAAAGTGGAAAATGTGTTGCGACGGCATATGCCGGAGGTGGTGACGCTGCCTCAGTATTTCAAAAACAACGGCTACATCACCTGCGCGATGGGAAAGGTGTTTGATGGCCGCACGGTGGATGCCGGGCATGATTCACTTTCCTGGTCGCTGCCATTTGTGAATCAGCACCAGTTCGCACCCAGCGGTCCTGGGGTTCGCGGCTACCAGAATCCGAAGACCCAAGAGCGGCTGAAGAAGGCTACGAAGGAATCGACCAGAAACCCTTTGGCGGGCCCACCCACGGAATGCTGCAACGTGCCCGACAACGCCTACCTCGACGGGGCCATGGCGCGAACGGCGGTGGCCGAGATCAAAGAACTCGCCCAACAGCCACAGCCCTTTTTCCTCGCTGTGGGCTTTCACAAGCCCCATCTGCCATTCATTGCACCAAAAAAATACTGGGACCTGTATGATCGTGCCGCGCTTCCTATTGCCGCGTTTCAGTCTTTTCCTTTTGGTAGTCCGCCCGAGGCGCAGGTCGTCCCAAATTCGGGCGAGTTGCGAGATTATGCAGGGGTTCCGAAGAACGGTCCTATTCCTGAAGCCCAACAGCGCGAGTTGATCAACGGCTATGCGGCTTGCGTTTCGTATATCGACGCGCAAGTGGATCTGCTCGTCAAGGCCCTGGAAGAAAGCGGCGTTGCTGAGAACACCATCATCTGTATCTGGGGCGATCATGGTTGGCATTTGGGAGAACACGGTCACTGGGGAAAATCCACCGACTATGAGGATGCCGCTCGTGTTCCGTTGATTATTCGCGCTCCCAATGTTGGCAAGGGCGTTCGCACGGCTTCACTGACCGAGTTGCTAGATGTCTATCCGACACTGTGCGATCTAGTGGGTTTGCCGAAACCGACGCATTTGCAGGGCAAGAGTCTCGAGCCAATCTTGCACAACCCTAAAACCCAAATCCACGAAGCAGCCATCAGCCAATGTTCGACGGTGGATTCCCAGATGAGCCCCCAACTGGTGGGCGGCCAGCTTGACGAGCTTACCACGATCAAATCACAAATGGGTTGGACATTGCGGACCCCACGTTTCCGCTATGTCGAATGGCGGGAGGCCAAGCTCACCGACAACAAGCAAGTCTTTGGCACCAAGGTGCTCGGGGTCGAACTCTACGACTACCAGACCGATCCGCTCGAACATGAAAACCTCGCTGGCAAAACCGAGTTCGCCGGGGTGCTAAAGGAGCAGCAAGCCCTCTTCGACAAGCTGCTTCCTCATCTGCCGAAGCGGGAGCGCTGAATCTATGAATTCGGAAGATGATCTCATGAAACTCGCCCTCACCTGAAAGGAAAGTAAAGTTATGAAAACCAACTACATTCCATTATTCCTCACCTTGCTGTTCGCGCTACTGGCCGCGAGTCATGCTGCTACCAACGCCCCGGCCCCCGCGAAGGCCACGGCCGCCGGGTATACCGACCCAGGCTTGGGCACGCGGGACGAGAAAAAAACAACAGCTGTTACCGATTCGGCGATCCTCGATCTTTCGCTGGAGCCACCGCTCGTGAACACAAAACTCGGACCGGAGTACCAGGACGAAAAACGAGAATTTACGGGGGCTTTTTCTGGCATCGACCGCACCCCGCGCGGACGTCTCTGGGCCGGCTGGGCTTCAGGCGGGGATAGCGAGAAGGCGTTCATGCTTCTGGCCAGCAGTGATGACGATGGGAAGACCTGGTCCAAACCGCGCCTAGTGATCGATCCGACCGATTCGGCGGGCATTCCCGGAGGGCGCTCTTCGATCACCGGAAACGTCTGGACCGATCCCAAGGGCAGGGTGTGGGTGTTCTTTGGTCAAAGCCTTGGTTACTTCGACGGCCGTGGTGGGTGCTGGTTCATCCGTTGCGACAATCCGGACGACAAACAACCGGTCTGGACCAAGCCGGAGCGCATCGGCGAAGGCATTCCCTTAAACAAGCCGATCGTTCTGAAAAACGGCGACTGGTTGTTGCCCGTTCCGCTTTGGGAACGGAAGCATATTTCACCGTTCCCGGCTTATGGCGAAGCTCACCGAGACCTGGATGCCATCCGCATGGCGAATGTCTATGCCTCAATCGACAAGGGAAAAACATGGACCCGCCGGGGCGGCGTGCTGATTCCAAAAACGAACTTTGACGAGCACATGATCGTGGAACTCAACGACGGCCGTTTATGGATGATGGCCCGCACGGACTACGGCCTCGCCGAAACTTTTTCCTCTGACGGGGGCAAAACCTGGAGCGACCCGCAACCCTCCAAGGTACAGAATGTCAGCTCCCGGTTTTTCCTTCGAAGGCTGGCCTCCGGCAATATCCTGCTGGTCAAAAACGGCCCGATCGACCGTCGTATGCCCTCTCGCTCGAACCTCATGGCGTTTCTGTCTAAGGATGAAGGCAAAACCTGGAGCAAGGGGAACTTTCTCGACGAGCGCTCGGATGTTTCTTACCCCGACGGCTTTCAGGGGCCGGACGGAACCATTTCTATTCTCTACGACTGCAACCGCACCCAACCGCAGCGGGAGATCGCCTTGGTCAAATTTCGGGAGGAGGACTTCGAAAAGCCCGGGAAGGTGTCTCGCGGGGATGCCCGCAAAATGGGACGGCAGGGAACCCTCGTGAGTCGGGCGACCGGGCCGCAACAGCCTTACCATTTCCCCAGCACGATGAAGCCCGAAGCGAAATGGACGGAACAGGCCACCAAAGATGCCAAGGAGGATGTCCGCAAGGTGCTCTTTGAGGGAAAACCGCCGAACAAGATGGTTTGCGATCCGATCCTGCGGGAGTGGGCCGATGGATCCTGGACGCTGTTTTTTATGGCGGGCGGGATGGTTGAGCCCGCCGCGGAAAACCATATCGTGATCCTGCGCAGCACTGATCAGGGCAAAACATGGTCCGCACCAGAGATGTTTGACACCGGACTTCCGCGTGAAGGCAAGACCGTGGGGCAGTGTTGCACCGAACTTTTCGTCGACGGAAACCGCGGGTTGTTCTTTTTTTCCACGCACTCCAAGGACTGGCGCTACGACTGGAAGAGCTGGGTGATCGAGACCACCGATGCCGGCAAGACCTGGTCGAAACCAGTTCCGGCGCCGGGAAGGCTGAAGGAGCGGAGCTTCATCCGCAACGGCATCATTGCCCGCGATGGACGTTATATTCTGCCTTTCCAATACTATGTTGGTTGGCCCGCCGGAGTTCCGGCCCCTGAAGACGGTATCCAGCCGGACGAGAGCGGGATTCTCAACCCGCGGAACGGGGTGATGATCAGCTCTGATCGCGGCAAGACTTGGACCGAGCACGGCGACATTCGCCTAAACCCGAACGATGCCTATTTCGGTTGGGCGGAGAACACCATCGCTGAGATGGCTGACGGCCGCATCGTTATGCTCATCCGGGCAGACGGACTAGGCGGTGTGCTTTATCAGGCCACCTCGAAAGATGGTGGTAAGACCTGGCCTGACCTGGCCGTTCCCATGGGGGGATCGGGCACGGCCGCCATTCACAATCCCGGATCAAAGGTCAGGCTATTCGGCCTCGGCGGCAACAACGCCGCCCTCGTGCACAACCCAGATACAGAAAAGCGTCGGCGTATGTCCCTCTGGCTGAGTTTCGACGGCATGCCGTTCTTTCCCTTTACCTGGCCCTACCAGCGCATTTTGCAGGAGGAGGCAGAGGAACCCAAGATTGGCATTTCCTATCCGGATGGATTCGTGAGCAAGGACGGCAAGTGGCTACACCTCGTCTATGACGACAGCCGCCGCAAGCTCATCTACTACCGGGCACGGTTGCCGGAATTGCCGGCACTAAGCGGGGCAGAAAACGCAACGTCTCCGGAACAGAAACCCTAAATGAAACACGCCCTCCTACTCTTCACCGCCCTGCTGTTCGCACCGGATTCGCATGCACAAGCATCACCAGAATTCACGGCCCTGGAGGATCTTCGCTGCGAGGGTCAGAAAGAGCCGCTAGGGATCAGGCGCTGGATCTCGGCATGCCACTGGACCTGAATGCCTACTGCCTGGGGGCTTCGATTGCCTGGGCCACCGAGCCGAGCAAAAATTTCCACGGCCCCATGGCGGATGTGCGCCTTTATCGCGGGCTTCTGAATGAGCAGGAAATCGAGAAAATTATGAGCGAGACACCCATGGGCAAGGCTAAATAGCCATGGCCACACCCCGAACTTGGAGGACGGAAGCCGGCACGATCCGTGTTCTGCCCGAACGCTGCCGCTTGCTCGATATGACAATCGGAGGCCACTCCTCGCTGTGGTCGCCGAACCCTCCACCTTTTGCGTGGTGTCTGGGCGGCGAGCGTCTTTGGTTCGGACCCGAGGCGGACTGGTTCTGGCAAAGATTGGGAAGCCCGGACTTCGCCCACTACAAGGTTCCCGCGGCGCTCGATCCAGACCTTTGGACGGTCGAAGAGGAACGGGAAGGCTTCTTCCGCGCGAGTCTGCAAGCCACCTTTCGCTCCGCCCATCGGGACGCTTTTGTCTCACTTCGCGTCGAGCGTTCGATGGAGCTGCTCGATCTGGCCATGATGGCCGGCACGGGCGGCGGGCTCGGGCTGCTCACCACCACGACCATGGAAATTCTCGATGGCACTCCGGGACAGCCGGTCGATTTCTGGTCTTTGCTTCAAGCACCCCAAGGCGGACGTATGATCGTTCCCACGGCTGGTCCTAGCGTGCCGCGGGATTATTTTAAACCGACCCCGCCTGGCGAGGTGACCGTGCATCCCTCGTACACGGAAATCGCGATGCGCGGAACCGCCTCCTTCAAACTGGGAATCCCCCCGTCACAAGCCGCCGGCCGCTTGGCCTATGTCCGCGCGGTGGATGGGGGCCATCTTGTTCTTGCACGGTCCATCCCGGTTCATCCCGGTTTGCGCTATTGCGATGCCCCGCTCCACGCCCTCGGCACGCAGGGGGACGCCTTCCAGTTCTACTGCGATGACGGTTCCTTCGGTCCCTTTGGCGAGCTGGAGCACCGCACACCGGCCATCTTTTGCGGAACAGGCCCGCAGCGCTTCGCGGAGACTGCCGTCACGCGGCTGATGCTGCTAGACAATGCCGCGTACGCCGGATGGCTCTTCGAATTCCGGGGCCACTTTCCCCCCGTAAATCAAAAAATATAAAACACTGATGATCCATCTCATATGCATCACCCTCGGCCGAAACGATGCAGTTTCGTATCTGTGGGCAAAAGATTCTGGCTGCCCCGGCACCAAAAGCGGCGTGATGGGATGGACCCTGCGTACACCGCGTCACCGGTACATCGATTGGTGGGAGGCCAACATGGAGGGCAAGGCTCCAGTGTTTGGGCGGAAGGTTCTTGCCGGCGAGCTTTACGAAAATGAGAAGGATCCGCTGGAACGCGAAAATCTGGCGGAACAACCGGCTTACGCCAAGGCCAAGAAAAACCAGCAGGCGCTGTTTGACCGTTTGTTTCCGGATATTCCGTCACGCGAGCTATGATACTCCAGTCACCCCGTTCGCATGTCTCTACGAAAAAACTCGCTCTGTTGTGCGCTTACGGGAATCTGGAAGAAATATGAAAGACCTGTTTCCCAAGCCGGTGGCCGATCGGATTCGTTCGGCAAAGATTGTTGCGGTGGTGATCGTGGATGAGGTTGCCCATGCGGTGCCGCTGGCGAAGGCCCTGCTCGCGGGCGGGGTCAGTGCGATGGAGCTAACCCTACGAACGCCAACTGCTCTTCAATCCCTGGAAGCCATTCGCGGTGAGTGCCCGGATATGTTTGTCGGCCTCGGCACGGTGCTCACGCCTGAGCAAGTTGGCCAAGCGGTGCAGGGAAAGGCGGCCTTTGGAGTGGCGCCCGGGTTTAATCCGGCAGTGGTTCGCGCGGCCGCGGCGGCTGGTCTGCCGTTTGCCCCTGGCGTGGCCACGCCCTCCGACATTGAGGGGGCGGTGGCTTTGGGTTGTCGCCTGCTAAAATTCTTTCCAGCTGAGCCCTCTGGTGGCATCTCGTACCTTCAAACGATCGGTGCGCCTTACGCCCATCTGGGTCTCGAGTACATTCCCCTAGGTGGACTCGGGAAGGACAACTTTACTCGCTATCTGGCTTTGGGAAACGTAGCGGCAGTGGGCGGGTCCTGGATCGCCTCGCGTGAGCAGATTCAAAAGCGGGAGTGGGAGACGATCACGCGGAATGCGCGTCAAGCGACCGATCAAATCACCCGCTAAAAACCAGTTTTCCTGACGGAAAGAACTCCTCTCGCCGAGGACCCAAAAGGGAAAGCTGTCGATTGCGTTTCTCATCTCGGGAGTTCGAAATCAAAACGCAGCAGCAGGGCGGATTTCTAAATCGTCCCTGGATATTTCCGGCCGCCTCACGAGGCTTGATTCAGATTATCCGCGGGGAGGTCTGCCGGCTGCCTCGTGGAAAAGTAGGGCGACATCCCCCGGGTGAGGGGAATTTTCCGCCCGATCCTTATTCCAAACTGATCCAGCGGCGGCAGGTGGCCGGATCCTGCAACCGCGGATCGCGGACATCGACCGACTCGACGTGTCCGTCGAAAAAAACCACATTGAACCGGCCCAAGCCGGAATCGCCGCGGACCTGGTGGCGGGGGGCGATGCCTCCGGCCAGCAACTGGCCCGCGCCTCCTCCCTGGGTCAGGGGCCGGAGATCCAGTGCCCATCGGCCGTTCTCATACACGTTGTTGCTGCTGTAGGAATCGGCAAACATGACGAGCTGAGAGGGGTTTTGGATCCGTACGGCCCGGACTTCGGCGGGATACGGCTCGGGGTTCCAGGACTGCAGGGCAAAGGCGCCCACATTTTCCGCGTCCGACCAGCGGGAGTTGCATCCGTAATCCGGGCAGCGGTTGTTCCACAGGCCGGGCCGGCGTGCGGCCGGGCAGAGATAGGGATGCTGGTTTTCCCGGCCGGTCAGGGCCGGGAGATAGGGCTGGAGGTAATCGATCCAGAGGCGGTGGCCGGTCCCGTCGGTTTCCGCCGGGTCGGCCAGGACCATGGCCGGGGGAATCTTGCCGCCCTCGTCGGCGGAGTAGGCCAGGACCGCTTGGGCCATGGTGCGGAGGTTGGCGGCGCACCGTCCGGTCTGGGAAGAGCCGATGGCTTGCCGCAGACCGGAAAATCCAAGGGCAGCCAGCAGTCCCAGCCCCGCCAGAACCACCAGCAACTCCACTAGGGTGAAGCCAGCGGGATTTGTGGTCTGGGCCAAGCATCCATGGCCTTGTTTTGGGAAAGCCTTCATCCGCGGAGCGAAATTCCCATGCGGGGGCTTTGGTTCCATCGACAGGAAAACAAAACTCACGGCCCGGCGGGGGCCAGAGGTGCGGCCTCTTTCTCTTTCTTTTCCTCCGTTTCCACGATCCTCTGGTATTCCCAGATGCTGGAGGAACGGGGTTGGGGCAGGCGAATAATTAACCCGGGCTTCATCATTTCCTCGCCCGTTTTTTCTTCCGAGGATTCCTTTGCGTCCAGATTGGTGATCCGGTAACGACCGGCGGGGTTTAGGCCGCGCAACGGCGCGGCCAGCTCGGCCTCCGTGCTTTTTTCTCGGCGAAAGGCCTGGAGGATGCCTGAATCCTTGGCGGGATCGTGGAACTGCCAGGCGATCCACTGGTCAAGGGCGCGGTTGTAAGGTGTAAGCGGATAGTAGTCGCCCTCGATCATGAGCGGCGCCACCCGACGGAATTCGTCGTACGCTTTCTTCACTATTGGCAGTGACTGCCCGTGCATGCCGAACTGCGGCATAAGCAGGCTGCGGTATTCGTAAGGGTCGCCAAAACGCGAAAGCCCTCCATAAAACGGGAACCAGAACGAAAGTCCGTAGGTCTGCCCCTGGAAGCCCTCGAATTTGTCCGTATCCTTGGTCATCTCATAGTCGGAGCGGAGCAGGGGCACAGCGCGTCGCATGGATTCGAAATCATTGCGGCGTCCGCCCGCCGCGCAGGAATCGATCAACAATCCGGGCTTCCGCTCGCGAAGGCTGTCCCAGAGTGCGAGATGGCCTTGAATGTAGAAATTTTCCGTAAGCCCCGCTCGGGGCAATCCAGATCTCTCTCCTTGCACGGCGTCGTGCGTTTTCCACACTGGGTAAGGTCCAGGGCCGTTGAAGTCTTCGCGATACCAGTCGAGCTTCTCGCGCCCGATGATCGTGGAAAGATGGTCTTGGAGCCAAGACAGGGCCGCAGGATTACCCAGATTGAAGTAAGATCCACACTCTGTGCCGTGCAACAACCAATCCGGGTGTTCCGTGGCCAACACCGGCAGTTGATAGGCCCCGGGCACGGAGTTGGTGTAGCCGATCCGCTCCGGCTCGAACCACAGCATGGATTTCATGCCATGCTGCCTGGCCCAATCCGTGAAGGGGGCAAAGCCTTGGGGGAACTTGGCCGGGTCAGGTTCCCAGAAACCGGTGGTGTTGAGAAAGACAAGCTCGGGCTTTGTGAATGGCAGGGGCTCGGGCTTCACCCACCATCCGTTGCCGGCATCCATCCAGCAAAGATCCGGCTGGATGCCTGCGTCGAGGAGTTGTTGGAGCCGCGGGATCTGCGATTTATCGAGAGTAGTTTGGGCATTCCAGATGGCGCCTTGGCGTCCTCCCTGAGGATGCGGAAGAACGGCTGCACGATACCACCGCCGCCAGAGATTCTGGGCGAGAATCCAGTCGCCACCTTTCCAAAACATCATAGTTACCGAGGGAAACCGCACCGTTTCCCTGGGCCGGAGTTTGAATTGCGTTTGTTCCTGTCCCGCAAGCCACCGCACTCCCTTCTCCTCGGGATTAAAAGTGGCCGACCACTGGCCGGGCCAGCCTAGGACAAGAATTCGTCCTTTCTCTGCGGGACCGGCGAGATTGAAATACGGCCAACCGTTGGGCCCGCTGGTCGATTTGCCCGATTTTCCCGGACCGAAAATGCGAACCGTGTCGGGTTTGGGTTGCCATTCGTAGGACGCAAAACTTCTGGCGCTGTCACTGTCGCCCTCAATTCCATGAAGAGTGAATTCGGAGCCTTCGAAAAAAATGTCCGCCGCCAGCAACTGCTTGAATTCCGGGGAGTCGCCCTTACCTGTGTTTTTTAGATATGCGGTCCACTCCACCACCGGCCAGTTCTGATGAATAGTCAACTCGACGCGCAGTTCCACACCGGTTTGAGAATCCTTCCAGCGCAGGAGGCGCACCCCGTTTTTTTCCTCCGCGGTTTTTTCCCAGTTGCCGAGAAATTCCCTGGATTTGGCCCCCTGCATTTCGAACGAGAAGGGGAGGTCTTTTGGCGAAGCGGATTCCCAGGTTTGCTCGAGCCACATGGCCGCAGCCTTGGGGTCGGCCGCTTCGGCTACCTTGTCCGTGGTGGCATCACCCGCCGCCCAACCAACCCCATTCAATGCAAGTAAAGCGTTGATTACCAATATCATAAATACATTGGGTTGGAAGCGGAGGGGAAGGGGTGAAGTCATGTATACCATTGGGCTATCTTCTGCCTGCCAGATATGTATTAAACCGACAATTTTAAACCCTCCAAAAACTGGCTGTTTTCAAATAAAGGGTTCCGGGATCTTAATTTAGATGGATAAAAAACAGGTGAAGATTGGATGGTAAAAAGGGAGATAAAAAGAACCAGTCACACCATATTAGATACAGGCAAATTGTGTTATGCAGATCTTTTTAAAGAATTCTCCCCATAGGCTTATTTCTCTCAACTTACGGATGGCTGTTGCCATCTTTTCTTTCATTTGTGGATCTGGGTTAGCGCAAACCACCAACACCAACACGGTGATTAACGGCGGCACCATCAATGTGACCGTGACGGAGGTTATTACCAACCCGGTAACGTCTACTATCACCGCGGCGATTACCAACAACGGATCCCTCCAATTCTGGCAGTCTACGGCTTTGACGGATAGCGGGATAATCAGCGGCACCGGCACAGTGACGAAAGCTACTGGTTCCGGCGACCTGACTCTGTCTGGAGCCAACACCTTTAGCGGGAAGGTGACGGTGTCCAGCGGCAGGCTAAATGCGACGGGGGTGTCCGACACCGTGGGAAGTGGCCTAGGTATGGGGACGCAGGTGGAGTTGGGAAGTGGCGCGAATCTCCAGGTGACCGTCGGTACCGGGGCCACCAACACCACTTCGCGGCAGCTGATCCTCAATGGGAGCGCCACCCTAGGCAACGGCGGGGCTGGATCGTTGGTGTGGAATGGCAACACGACCGTCAACGCTGCAACCGCGACCGGCATTAACTTCAACAGCCTTGCCGGGGGAACCAACGTCTTTGGTGGAATTATCGGCAATACGACCAACAATTCCGCGGTGAATTTAAACTTCCAGAACACCCAGATATGGAGCCTGACGGGCAGTAACACCTTCTCCGGAGGCATCACGATCGGGGGTGGCAAGGTCATCGCCGACAAGCTGGCCAACATTGGGACGGCCAGCAGCATCGGCACGGCTGGTAACATCAGGTTCGGCTATTTCAGTAACGCTCCGACGACCTTCGAATACGTGGGTAGCGGGAGCACCAACAACATACAGGTTAAGCTGGGGGCATCCGCCGGGACCGGAAACAACTCTGCTTCTTTCCTGCACAACGGAACTGGGGCGCTGGTGCTGAACAATGCGGCGTTCACGCTGACCGGGGATGGAGGGTCCCCGGTGGCCAACCGGGTGCTGGTCTTGGGAGGCGCCAATGCGGCCGACAACACGATTACCGGAACCATCGCAAACAGTGGCGCCAACACGACGCTTTCCATTGTCAAGGATGGTGTCGGCAAGTGGATTTTGTCCGGTGCCAACACCTATACCGGAGGGACAACCATTTCTAACGGTATCTTCCAGATCGGTGCGGGTGGCACGACCGGTTCGGTGCAGGGGGCGATAGCTAATAACGGTAGCTTGATCTTCAATCGCTCTGATGCCACCACGGTGACCAACGCAATCAGCGGATCTGGTTCCGTCACCAAAAACGC
>Ga0209357_1000073_pt1 | contig 32653 bp, 30 predicted proteins | sample LauGreFBDMM110SD_2_FD_187573 | JGI IMG/M metagenome (GOLD analysis project Ga0209357, IMG submission 187573) | Freshwater lake microbial communities from Lake Michigan, USA - Fa13.BD.MM110.SD (SPAdes) (version 3) | ecosystem: Environmental > Aquatic > Freshwater > Lake | place: Lake Michigan... | reverse complement strand
AATTTAAAATGTGAAAGGCGTGCTACTACAATTCACACGCCTTGGTAATCTATTAATCTTTACCTGCTACGTGTGCAGATAAAGAGATGGTAAACACAATTGCAATAGCTTGGACTATCCAGCTAAACATTGTGTAGTATTCAAACTTGAAGGCAGATCCCATCGTTATCAATCCCTCAAGTAACAAGAGCACCAGTAATCCTAGACTGATGCTCATTGTGTAGTAGATTACGCGCTTCATACTGTTAACATTCAGTACCAAGTGAGAAACTACGATCATCACCAATCCAAGTGATGATTAGATTATACCATCTATTAGCATAATCTTTATCTTCTACGCATCTGCAGGTTATGATATTTTTATCAAGAGAACCCATAAATGCGTAGCGTTTTGTATTAACAGTGAACTCACCAGCCAATCCCCACTCAGATGAGTGAATTAAGCGCATTGGATGTGTATTGTTCATTGCATTTTCTAGTTGAGATTTGATTGTCTCTTCCATAATCTTAAGTTTTTTAAATAATGAAAGGGAGTTTAGATAGGTACTCCCTTATAACCTTTTGAAGACTGTTTAGAAAGGTGCGTCTTCTTTGTTTACACCTTGCGCTTTAGACGCATTAACCTCAGCGACATTGTCGTGAGAGATTATAACATCTTGAATAGCTCCTGTAGAGTCATATTCAGTAAAGCGAACAATGCGCTTTCCATCTTTGGAAAGTATCACACCGTCTTTGCCTGCACGTTTGAAGTGCACAGATAACGCCTCTTCAAGAGAGAGATCATCGCGCAATTCTTTAGCAGCAATGTCTTGAGGAATGGCGTCCTCAAGGAATTCACGCACAACCAGTCTTCCAGGTAATTGCTTACCAGGTGTGTCTGCGATGAATTTTTCAAGCGTAGTGATTCTACCTCTGATGAGGCAGCTACGCTTTGTTTCTCTAACCCAGCCTCCAGATGTGGAGATTGAGTTAGCTTCTAAAACTATGTATCCAAACTCTGTGTTTGAATCATAATAGTTAACAAACGCGCCCTTGTCGTTTGCCTTGATAGCAACTGTTGAGTTTGCCATAATCGTGGGATGGTTACCTAAGCACCAAAAGGTTCTAAATTAAATTGTGCACTATAATTCTCAAGGCCATAGTGCAGAGAAGCCTGTATCATTTGGGGGTTGACGTAACCCTTGAATGCAATTGTGTGTAGGACACACAGGTTAATAAGATACACAGAGAGATATAACTATACATCTCTCTGTCGTCTCGTCCTGCGCAGGTGTCAGCATCCCACTGACTGCTTCCAAATCACATGCAGTTGTTTCTGTAGTAAGCGTATGCTTCTGACAGAGACTTTGCAATGATTTGTACTCCTGCAATGTAGTATGTATTGTACATTGTGTGGATTTTGTGTCCTGAACGTGATGGGGGGTGACGTACCTTGTGCGCTGTGGGGGGTGGTGCTACATAGACACTCTCTGTATGAGCATCCTCAAGCGATTTTCAAATACCAAAAAAATTTTTGTGATTTACTTTAACCAGTGGTTATTTGGTTTCTCCCAGTAGAACTCTAGTTCTTCTATTGAGTGTGTATAGTATTTTCCTACTACTGTAGATTTGTATATGCTCTCTGTATTTTCAAAGAGTGCAGCTGTGTAGTATTTTATGTTTGCAATATCCAAGCATTCTGTTATCCAGGTATAGTTTTTACCTGATATTACTCCTGCTTCTACTAAGATTACATTCTCGTAGTTTTGATAGATTCTTATACCATAGGGATTGAGTTGATTTAAGAATTCTTTTCTATATGTATTTAAGTCTTCTTTTGGATATGGTACTTCTAAGTATGTAAGATCAAGCATCTCCCCATCTTTGCTTAAATGATGAGCAACATGCATTCCTACAGTGGCACTATAGTCAGGACTTACTACTACTATTAATGTTTTGTTTGGGTGTGTGTCTAGTGTTTCTAATCCTTTACATAAGTCTTGTAAAACTATCCATTCTAAATCTCTTGACACATACATAATTTTATTTTTTTTGTAAAAATAATAATAAATGTTATTAATTTAAACTTTTAGTATATATTTGTGGAAACTTAAAACAAATTTATTATGTCAGAAGAAAAAGAACCATCACGCGAAGAGGTAGTAACGTGGTACAAAGATCAAATTGAATTATCAACCTTACGTGCTGACCTTGCAGAACAGCAGGCACGCGCAGTACGCTTTGAGTCTGAAAGATTACAACATGTTGTGATGATTGCAAACATTAAAACAGCAGGTAATGAAATCATAAGCTCAGAAGAAGAACCAGAATCATTAGAAGAAATTAAATCTTAAAAGTTTAAATTATGAAGTTATTAGGAAAACGTGTGTTATTATCAACACCAAAAAGAAAAGAGTCTATAATAGAGTTAACTCCAGAAACAGAAAGAGCAATGGATGAAGACATGATCAAATTATGGACAGCTCTTGAAGTTTATGCTATAGGTACAGATGTTACTTTAGTAAAAGCAAAAGATAAAGTTTATGTATCAGTGTCATCATTGTCTTCAGCTGAAAGAATTGTGATTGCTGATGAAACCAAATTACTTGTCAATGAATTTGAAGTTGTGATTATTTGGGATGAAATGCATAACATGGAAAAGAGAGTTTTATTAAATGATAAACGTGATATAGAACTTAGTATTATAAAAGATAAAATTTTAGCAGATGAAAGAGAAATTAACAAGTAAGCAGAAAGAAGAATTGTTGAACAAAGCAACAATTGTTAGTGAGGATCAAATTGACATGTCAAAAATCTCTACTATTAGTCGTGGAGAAAGATTGATTGGTGTTAATTTTAATCCTTCTGGTAATACAGAAGTAGATACTGTCAAGCGTGCATGTGCATACTTGATTGATGTAGTTGAAAAGTATCGCGAGAACAATGAGCATGCAAATACATTAACAGTTGATAAACAACTCTTAATTGATAATGCAATTACTCAAATTTTAAATACTCAAATGAATGTGGTTAAAGTTTTAACCTTTACTGAGTAAAACTTAAGAACATACAGAAGATGGAAGTAAGTAAAATAGAAAAGAAATACAGATTGACTCATTATGACCTGGTTAAATATCAGGTCATAACTGAGTTTGTATTCTTTAAGAAAGAAAGTCTTATTGATACAGACATAGATTTGCTTACGCTATTGGCAATGGATGGTCCAGTTGAATTAACTAAATTTTGTAATGATGTAGTTAAAAAAACTTTTCCAGATATAATAGCAGAAGAATTTGCTGTTAAATCTCAAAATGTAAGAAATAAATTAGGCAAGTTAGAGAAACGTGGATTGATAGAAAAATCTGATAGTTATAAAAAAATAATTCAGATTGCAATATCAGTTCCAGTTATAAAGACTGGCAATGTCCTATTGGACTATAAATTTTTAGCAATTGAGACCAGTAAAGCGTAAACAAATTTCTGAGAAAATATCAGAGAGATTAAACATATCAGCTGAAACTGTAGATGAAATAGTATCATGTTATTACAATGCAGTCCAGCGAAAACTTAGTGGATTGGAACATCCACAAATTACTGTTGACAGTTTGGGTACATTTTACATAAAACGATCAAAGCTTGAAAAGAAACTTGACATATATCAGAAGTCTTTAAATAAATTTGAAAGTATTGAAGAACCAAACATACGTGAGTATGCTTCAATAAAAGATCTTAAAGCTAATATTGCAATGTTTAATAAGATGCTTGATGACCTAATCAAACTTGATGACAAGAAACATTTAAAAGAAGAAGAAAAAGAAACTTATAAAACCACTAAAGATGAATCTAATTAAACTCTGGAAAGAAAAAGGAAAAATATTTGAGGGCGTAAAGAACAGTATTTTTAAACAAGAACACATTGAAGAGATTGCTGCATCAAGAATGGCAGTATGTAAAGATTGCTCTTTCTTAGATAATGAAGGAACCAAATGTTACATGGCAGGTACACAACCATGTTGTGGTGAATGTGGCTGCAAGTTATCATTTAAAACAAGATCAATATCATCGTCTTGCCCTAAAGACAAATGGAGTGCTATAGCTTCAGAAGAAGAAGAAGAAGCAATTATTAATAGTATTAAAGAATAAGTTATGTTATCTTTTGAACCACAAAATCATAAATATAAATCACTTGATCCAAATGACACTATTGATTGGGTAAGTGTTACAACTGTTATTGGTTATTTTAAACAACCATTTGATAGTAAAGCTATTGCTAAAAAGAGTTCTAAGAATAGTAAGAAATGGCAAGGATTAACACCTGAGAGAATAAGAGAGATTTGGAAAGCTGAAGCAAAAAGAGCTACTGATTTAGGTACATGGTATCATGATCAGAGAGAACATGACTTAGTTTCTTGTGACACAATCAATCGTCATGAAGCTATACTACAAGTTGTAAAACCTATTGTTAATGACAAGGGATACAAAGTATCGTCTTCACAGAAATTATTATCTGGAATATATCCAGAGCATTTAGTATTCTTACGTTCTATAGGTATATGTGGACAATCTGATTTAGTTGAGATTGCGCATGGTCTTATACATATTACAGATTACAAAACAAACAAAGAAATTAAGATGCAATCTTATGTAAATTGGGAAGGTATTTCACAAAAAATGAATCATCCTGTATCACATCTAGATGATTGTAACTACTTTCACTATGCATTACAATTATCTGCATATATGTATATGATACAAAAACATAATCCTACATTGAAACCTGGCAACTTAATTCTGCATCATATATTATTTGAAACAGATGGTGAAGATGATTATGGATATCCAATTGTAAGTAGAACAGAACAAGGTGATCCAATAGTAAAAGAAGTAATACCATACGAGTTACCATATTTAAAAGATGAGGTAATAACAATTTTTCAGTGGATCAAAGATAATAAAGATGAAATTTTAAATTTTTCAAAAAACAAAAACAATGATTAAATTATTTGACATACAAAATGGTGTACTTATTCCAACAGAACATTGTTACGCATTAAAAGTTCTTAAAGATATAATGGACACATACCCAGATGATTACATGAAAGTGTATCAATATCTGTTTTATATGTCATGTCCAAATCCAGTTGTTAATCCATTTTTTGATGTACTAGAACATGAAAAAGAAGAACTTATACTTAATCAACTACAATCAGAGTTTTCCACAGAAGATGATGACATTATTGTTGCACTTGCATTTTGCAAAAAGCTTTATGAAACTCCTACATACAGGGCTTACATGGGTATTAAATCTATGTTGGATCGTCTTGCAAGTTATATGGAACATACATCAATTCAACATGGTCGTGATGGTAATATCACAGCTGTGGTTAATGCTGCAGCAAAGTTTGAACAGATTCGTAGTTCTTATAAAGGAGCTTATAAGGACCTTATGGAAGAACAAAAAAGTCATGTCAGAGGAGGACAAAACCTTGCATACGATCAAATTTAAGAATATGGAACAGTATATGTTTATAGTAAAAGTAGAACACATTTCAGAAGGAAAGTTAATTCAAAGAGAATTACCTTGTGTACCTGGAAAAGGTGACTGGATAGAAATAGGAAAAGAAAACTATGTAGTAAAAAATGTTTCTTGGAATTTTAACGATAGAAGAACAGTTACTCTACTTGTAGATAGACCAAAATTTTAATATGTATAGAGAAATACCTACATATGATTATGTATCAGGTGAATGGAGTTATACTTTATTTGAAACTCAAACTGATTTAGTTGAGTATTTAGAGAAGATCTTTAAAGAACCTGGCAAGTATGAGTTTGATGAATGTTCTTTACTCTTTAATGCAGAAGGTAGAAAGTTTAATAAACATAAAGTATATTGTTTAGCTCCTGAGCGTTCAAAAGATTTTATAAACTATTGGGAAACTGAAAAGGAAAAGTGTAGAAAAGGAGTACTATATAAAAACAAAGATAAATCATGGTATCTACCACGAGATTATTATATGTGGATAAACTTCTTACCTATATATAACAAGGAAGTAAAAAAGTTTACATTTGCAGATGTGCGTGATGCACAGTATCATATGGCTCTTTATGAAGAGTTAGCACAACTAAAAAATAAACATGCAGCAATCTTGAAGAAACGTCAGATTGCATCATCATATTATCATTCAGGTAAGATTATTAATCTGTTTTATTTTGAAGAGGGTTCTGTATCTAAAATGGCAGGATCACTAAAAGACTACATTAATGAAAAAGGCACATGGCGTTTTTTAGAAGAGTATCGTAACTTTTTAAATAAACACACTGCATGGTATCGTCCATGTAATCCTGATAAGGTTCTTAACTGGGAACAAAAAACAGAAACTACTCAAGGAGGTAGAAAGGTAGACATTGGTTTAAAATCTGTAATCATGGGTGTGGTTCTTGAGAAAGATCCAACAAATGGTGTAGGTGGTCCATGTACTTTATTCTTTCATGAGGAAGCAGGAATTGCTCCTAAGATGAATATAACACTTGAGTACTTACTACCAGCCATGCAATCTGGTATGGTGTTTACTGGTATGTTTGTGGTTGCAGGATCTGTGGGAGATTTAGATCAGTGTGAGCCATTAAAGGAACTTATATTAAATCCTGATTCTAAAGACATTCTAGCTGTTGATACAGATTTACTTGATGATAAAGGTACAAGAGGATTGTGTGGTTTGTTTATTCCAGAACAATGGTCTATGCTTCCATGCATAGATAGTTATGGTAATTCTGATGTAGAGAAATCATTAGAAATGATATTATTAGAAAGACTTGAATGGAAGAAGAAATTAAAACCAGAAGATTATAGACTGCGTATTTCTCAGAAACCTATTAACATCAAAGAAGCATTTGACTATAGAAAAGATGCAAGATTTCCAGAACACCTTGTTTCTCAACAGATTAAACGTATTGAAGAGAAAGAATATCCAATGGAATTTGTTGATTTGATTTGGGAAGATGACAAGATTGTACAAAAGTTTACACGCAAGTTGCCAATAATGGAATTTCCCATTTCACCAAAAACAGAAAACAAAGAAGGTGTAATTGTTATTTATGAGAAGCCAATAGAAAATCCTAAATTTGGAACATACTATGCTTCTATTGACCCTGTGTCAGAAGGTAAAACAACAACATCAGAATCATTGTGTTCTATATTTGTGTACAAGACTGCACAAGAAGTTACTGTTCATAAGAAAGATGGCTCTATAGAGTCACATATTGAAGGAGATAAAATAGTTGCATCATGGTGTGGACGTTTTGATGACTTAAAAAAAACACATGAAAGACTTAAACTAATTATAGAGTATTATAATGCTTGGACATTAGTGGAAAATAACGTACACTTGTTTATTCAGTATATGATATCAGAGCGCAAACAAAAATATCTTGTACCAAAAAACCAAATTATGTTCTTAAAAGAACTTGGAAGTAATAACAATGTTTATCAAGAATATGGTTGGAAGAATACAGGTGTGTTATTTAAATCTAATCTTGTATCATACGCTATTCAGTTCTTAGAAGAAGAGATGAATGTATCAACAAAAGCTGATGGAACAATCACTAGAGTGACATATGGAGTAGAAAGAATACCAGATATAATGTTACTTAAAGAAATGCAAGCATATAGAGATGGATTAAACGTGGATAGACTTGTTGCGTTTTGTGCATTGGTTGCTTTTGCTAAAGTTCAAGAATCAAACAGAGGTTTTGCAAAAAGAATAGATCATGAAAATCCTGATAGTTTGCAAAATTCAAATAAAAATGCTAACTTATTTATGAGTCCCTTTCGTCACATGGGTAATTCTGCTAATACTCCAGAATCAGCAATGATGAGAAAGCCTAGGAATCCATTTAAAAACATGAAGTAATATGAAAATATTCAATGCGTTGCAACTTAAAAATGGTGCAAAAGTTGATGCTAACAGAATGGGAACATTCACTCAACCTGTTCAATTTCTAAATTCAAAAGATAAAGATGAAGCATGGGGTGCTTGGAATATGGACTGGTATGAGATGCAAGGTCTTCAACAGATTCGCAGAAATGCTAGACGTTTGCTAAAAAACTACAAGTTAGCAAATGGTATTATTGATAAAACAGATTATATTGTTGAGGAAAATAATGACATGGCAGAACTTATTGATGTTCTGACAAAAGAAGATGCATCAGCATTTGAGTTAAAGTTTTTTCCAATTATACCTAACGTAATAAATGTTATGGTTGGTGAGTTTGCCAAACGTAATGATAAAATTATGTATAAGTCAGTTGATGATACTTCATATAATGAGATGCTTGAGCAAAAAAGAGGAATGGTTGAACAAACATTACTTGCTGGAGCAGAGATGAAAATGAAGATGCAAGTTGAATCAATGGGCATTGATCCAAATAATCCAGAGCAACAACAACAGGCAGAACAAATGATGTCTCCTGAGAATTTAAAAACATTACCAGAGATTGAAGAGTTTTTTAAAAAGAACTATAAGTCAATGGTTGAAGAGTGGGCATCACATCAGCATGCTGTTGATACAGAAAGATTTCACATGAAAGAGTTAGAAACTCTTGCGTTTAAAGATAGTCTTATTGCTGATAGAGAATTCTGGCATTTTAACATGTTAGAAGATGACTATGAAGTTGAGGTTTGGAATCCTGTTATTACATTTTACCACAAGTCTCCAGGAGCAAGATATATTTCTCAATGTAATTGGGCTGGTAAAATTGATTTAATGTCACCAGCTGATGTTATTGATAAATATGGTTATCAGATGAATGGTGATCAGTTAAAAAGTTTAGAAGCAATATATCCTGTTAAAGCTGCTGGTTATATTTTGCCAGGTGTACAAAATGATGGTTCTTTTTATGATGCTACACGTTCTCATGATTGGAATGTTGATGGTCCTTCATTAGGAATGCGTCAGTTTACATCATATAGAGATACAGTAAATGGTTCTGGTGATGATATTATTTTAAGAATCTTAGCTGAATCAGAAGACATGGTGGATTTTGATAATACTGGTTTACTACGTGTAACAACAGGTTATTGGAAATCTCAAAGAATGGTTGGACATCTTACACGCATAGATGAGCAGGGTATGCTTACTGATATGATAGTTGATGAGAACTATAAAGTGACAGAAAAACCACTTTATGATACAGCTGTAATTAAAGTAAAATCAAGAGAAACTTTATTACTTGGTGAACACATTGATTGGATATGGATAAATCAGACATGGGGTGGTGTAAAAATTGGACCTAATAGACCAACATTTTATGGCAACACAGATAACATGAATTTTTCTCCAATCTATTTAAATGTAGCACCTACTAAATTTCAATTTAAAGGAGACTTTACATTATATGGTTGTAAACTTCCAGTAGAGGGTGCAGTATTTTCTGATAGAAATACAAAGTCACGTTCTTTGGTAGATAAAATGAAACCTTATCAAGTTGGATACAATCTTGTAAATAATCAAATTGCTGACATTTTAATTGATGAATTAGGTACTGTTATCATGTTGGATCAGAATGCATTACCACGTCACTCAGCAGGAGAAGATTGGGGACATGGTAATTTTGGTAAAGCGTATGTAGCAATGAAGAACTTTGGTATTTTACCTTTGGATACATCTATTACAAATACTGAGAACGCTCTTAATTTCCAACATTATCAAGTACTTAATCTAGAACAAACAAATAGATTAATGTCAAGGATACAATTAGCTAATCATTTCAAACAACAATGTTTTGAAACAATTGGAATATCAGCTCAACGTATGGGTGCAGTAAACGCACAAGAAACAGCACAAGGTATTGAACAAGCTATTAATCAAAGTTATTCTCAAACAGAAATGTATTTTGTACAGCATTCAGAATATCTTATGCCACGTGTTCATCAAATGCGTACAGACTTAGCACAGTATTATCAATCTAATAAGCCAAGTCTAAGGTTGCAGTATATGACAACTATGGATGAGAAAGTTAATTTTGAAATGAATGGCACAGAGTTATTGGCAAGAGAATTAAACATATTTATTTCTACTAAAGTAAATCAGCGTCAGATCATGGAGCAGATAAGACAGCTTGCTATCAGTAATAACACGTCTGGTGCATCTATTTATGATTTAGGTAACTTGATCAAGGCAGACTCACTTGCAGAGATTACACACACTCTTAAGGGCGTTGAGGAGAAAGTACAAGCTCAACAGCAACAGCAATCACAAGCTCAAACTGAATCTGAGAAAATGCGTCAAGAAGGTGAAAACAAACGTCAAGAGGCTGAACTTAGATATAAAGCAGAACAAGCACAACTTGATAGAGATACAGATGTACAAGTTGCAGAAATACGTGCAGCAGGATTCACTGGTATGAAAGATCAAAACTTAAATCAGCAAACTGATTATATAGATACATTAGAATATCTTGATAAACGTAGAGCAAAAGATCGTGACCAAACAATGGCAGAATCACGTGAGACAAATAAGATGATTGAAAATCAAACTCAAAACGATTTACAACGTCAAGAAATGATGACACGTGAAAATATTGCTGATAAACAACTCCAAATTGCACTGACAAACAAAAATAAATACGACAAACAAAAATAGTTTAGCTATATAGTGTCAAAAACTTTACATGTAGTGTATTGTCAGTTTAAATTTTTAAAGTTTATTTGCTAACTTATTATTGAAGGAAGAAGAGAAACACCTATAAAAAAACAAAGTATGGAAAACATGGATAAAAAAACTGAAACTCAAGACGTGAGTTCAGCAACTATTGAAAACATTGATGACTTTTTGCCCCTACCAGGTGCAGATAGTGTAGTAACATCAGATGACGAGGATGATAATGTGAGAACAGTTTTCTCAAAACCTAAACCTACTGATTTAGGATTTCTTGAGGATAATGATTCTTCTGATACTCCTAAATTATCTAGAGAAGATGTTGATGCTACATTATCAGAACTTGATTCAGATTTTGCTGATGATGAAGACACAAATAAACTTGGACGCAAAAAGATTGATAAAAGTGGAATGGTAGAAACATTCTCAAAACTTATGGACGAAGGCGTTCTAATGGGTTTTGATGATGACAAACCAATGGAAGATTATTCTATAAAGGATTGGAAAGAACTTATCCAAGCCAATTTAGATGAAAAGGAGCGAGCACTACGTGAGCAGACTCCAAAAGAGTTCTTTGAAGCTTTACCTGAAGAATTGCAGTATGCTGCAGAGTATGTTGCTAAAGGTGGAAAGGATATGAAAGGTTTGTTTAGAGCACTTGCACAAGTGGAAGAACAAAGATCATTAGATCCTACAAATGATGAACATCAAGAAATGATTGTTCGTCAATACCTTTACGCTACTAATTTTGGTGATGAAGCATTGATTGAAGATCAAATTGAAGAGTGGGTTAGTAATGGAACTATTACAAAACGCGCAGGTCAATTTAAACCAAAATTAGATGCTATGCAATCACAAGTTTTGCAAGGTAAACTTGCACAACAAGAGCAATTTAAAGTGCAGCAACAACAACAAAAAGAAATGTATATGGATAACATATACAATACACTTAAACCAGGAGATTTGAATGGTGTAAAGGTTGATAACAAACGTCAAAAATTCTTATGGGAAGAATTGACAACATTAAAGTATCAAAGTTTACAAGGAAAACAAACAAATCTTTTAGGAAAATTGCTTGAAGACTATCAGTTCAGTAATGCCCCTAGATATGACTTAATTGCAGAAACACTGTGGTTATTGTCAGATCCAGATGATTACAAAGATCAAATTAGACGACAAGCAAAAAACGAGGTAACACAAGAGACAGTAAAGAAATTGAAAACTGAAGAAGCAAGACGTTTGTCTTCAACAGTAACAGAAGAAAGAGAACACTCAAATTCTAAACCATCTTTGAAAAAACCACGTAACATTTTTAGTAACAGATAACGTAAATTAATTAATAACTCTAAATAACAAAACAAAATGGCAACTCCAGTAATGAACAACGGTCTGTTTCTGAGAGACACGAACTACAAAGTTTCGTCTCACTTAGATTCATACCACCTAGTAAACATGCTTAAATCAGCAGAACCAATGGATTTAGGTCCAGTAGATCTTTGGGCTATGTCCCAAAAGGTTGAAATGCCTCTTTATCAAATGTCTTCATTTGGTGGGAAAAACACAATTTTGGTAGACACACCACGTGGCGAGTACAAGTGGCAAACTCCAATTGTGCAAGACCTTCCTTATATTACTGAGGATATTGAGTCAGTTTCAACTGTTCTTGGTCAAGATGGTACTACCTTCAAGATTAAACTTAACAGACGTGTATTTGGTCATGGTGATATTATCACTTATGATAAGTACAAAGGATTAGAGATGTATATCACAGCAGATGATATACTTCCTTCAGCAGATGGATTTACCTATACTGTACAATTAGTGAATAACAACAACTCTGCATCTTTAGATCACAAATATTTAAAAGCAGGAACTAAGTACTTTAGAAAAGGTTCAGCTCGTGGAGAATATGGTGAGCGTTTTTCTGACATTGGAGAATTATCAAATGGTTTTCGTGAGTACTACAACTACGTAGGTGGTGCAGAGGCTCATGTTCACTATTCAGTTTCTTCTCGTGCAGAGATGATGATCAAAGGTGGTTTAAATGCAGATGGTTCAGTTCCTGTAACAGAAATCTGGAGAACATTTGACAAAGGTCTTGATCCATCAATTGCAAACATTGATCAAATGTTAGCTGTAATGGGTAAAGAATATATTAAAAAAGCATATGACAATGGTTCATTGACACGTTCTTTCTTAACTAAGATGGAAGCTGCTCACTTGACTAAGATTGCTACTGACATTGAGACTTACTTAATGTGGGGACAAGGTGGTCGTATCAAGCAAGATGGTCCAGATGACATGCGTTTATCAACAGGTCTTTGGTCTCAGTTAGACAACTCTTACAAGCGTATCTATAACAAATCAGGATTTACTCTTGACTTATTTCGTTCAGAGATATTTAACTTCTTTAATGGTAAAGTTGAGTTTAAAGGACCAGACCCATTACGTAACTTGATTGTACAAACAGGTATGGCAGGAATGAAAATGATCAACCAAGCTATCAAAAGAGAAGCATTTGGTACTGGTCTTACTGTCAACTTAGATCAATCAGGTGTTAATGGTATCTCTGGTACTAACGCAATGGACTTGAACTTTGGATTTGCATTTACAAGCTACACAATTCCTTTCTTAGCAAATGTGAAGTTTGTTCTTAACCCTGCATTTGACAACGTACATACAAATGATATTGAAAACCCAATCATTGATGGTTTCCCATTATCTTCTTATAACTTTATCATCTTTGACATCACTGACAATACAAATGACAACATCTTCTTGTTGAAATTGAAATGGGATAGTGAGTTGAAATGGTTCTACCAAAATGGTACTATGGACTACATGGGACGTTCACAAGGATTCCAGTCTTCTGGAAACTTTAATGGATATCGTGTGATGATGTCTCAAACAATGCCAGCTATTTGGGTTAAAGATCCAACTAAAGTATTGAAGATAGTTATGAGAAATCCAGTGACTGGAGGATCATTCTAAGACGCTCCACCTCCTCAATATCAGATGCAAATCTGATGGAAGCAAACGCCAGGAAGAACAACTCTTCCTGGTACTTCTGAAAAGTAACAGCCTTGATGTGGCTCAGAAGCTAAGTAGCAGAAATGTGAAACCAATGTTACAAAGAAGAAAGAAAAACCTAATTAAACAAATTAAAGAAAATGGAAAACATTACAGTAGTTGAAAAAGACAGAACACAGAAACGATCAAGTTCTGTGTCAATTAGACCTTATATTAATTCTACTATCTCAAATATGGGATTAGAGAAATGGGATATGGCAGTATTTGAAGGAGTTGTACATGAAGAAGTAATTGCATGTCTTGAATACAATGGTATTAAAAGATATGTAACAGGTCTTAATGAGTTCTCTCCAGATGTTAAATCATTACCAGAAGAAGATCGTCTTGCAGCTGTCAAAGAAATTAGAGCAATAGTTGCACAACTTGAAAAAGAATTAGCATCAAATGTGATTGATCCTAAAGATGAGGAGTTTTGGAATAAAGTAAAACTTTTAAAACCAGACAATTCTGAATTTTGGGAGAAGATTGTTTTGAGAATGGGTAATGATCCTGTATTTCTTGATCCAAGTATTGATCCTTATGACTTAATAAAATTACGTGCAATTGAAGCAGGAGGATTTTCTCTTGTTGCAAAGTCTTTAGATAATGCAAGAACATCTGCAAATCATAAGTTTTATTTAGATAAATATGAAGAAACTATATCTATTAAAACTGAAGTTAAGAAATTACGCAACAAAGCACTTTCTGAACTTCAAAAACTTTATGACAAGAATGCTAACAAGTTATTCTTGATTTGTAAAGTTATAGATTCAAATTCAACACAATATAGAAAGTCTACACCTAATGATGTACTATATGATAATATGGATAAATACATTAATGGTGAAACAGTTGAAACAGATAAAAAGAAAACAGCATCTAAATTCTTAGAAGTAAGCGCATTAGATATGGAGACTTTGAAATTAAGAGCAATTGTTAAAGATGCTAATTTCTATAAAGTTATTGCAACACGTGGCGATGGTAATATTTACCATATGAAGAGTAGTGCAATGTTAGGAAAAACTCCATCAGAAATTGTGGAGCATTTAAAAAATCCATTAAATGAAGATATTTTATTGGATGTAACAAGAAACGTAGAACAACACTGGAATAACTAATGAACAACAATCTTCTCAGAATCAAGATTTATGAGCGATTAAATAAATTATCATCTTTTGATTATGATAACATTGAATGTTGGCAAATAGTTGAGGCGTTTAATAAAGCTCAGTTGGAGTGGGTGCGTAGACAAATACATGTAACTGCATCACGTACTGAGTATGATGAATCTTCTAAAATGCAAATTGATGATGTACAAAATATACTTTTGTCAGATAAAATTGCAATAACTAAAAGAGATTTATTTTATGAGACAGAATTGATTCCAGATAATTATTTATATTTTAAGCGTGTTTCTATTAATGGTGTGCAAGAATGTTGTCCAAAAAGATCTTTCACTGTATATCTTGATGAAGCAGCTGACGTTGATAATCTTCTTTCAGATGAATTTAAAAGGCCAAGTTTTGAATGGGGTGAAACATTTTGTACAATGCAAAGTAATAAAATACGCATTTATACAAATAATCAATTTGAATTAGAGGATGCAGTTTTGACATATTATAGAAAACCTCAATTAATTCAGTTTACTGGATGTATAGATATTTCTACAGGCATAGCTTCTACAACAGATGTTATATGTGAATTTAAAGATGATGTTACTGAACTAATGATTGATGGTGCAGTTGCTATTTTAGCAGGAGATATAGAATCATTTAATCAAATGCAAAGAGCACAACAAAGTCAAATGAATAACGAATAACCTATATAATCATGGATTTCTCAGGAGAATATACTTTAAAAAGAAGACCAATAGCAGGTCCAATGGGATCAGAAGATTATCAGCCATCTGAATATCCTCTTGATGAGGAAGTTGCAGAGTTAGGATATAAGTTAATGTCAGCAGCAGTAACTTTTCATAAGTTACATTTAAAAGTAACTGGTTTTGGTTCTTTTGCAGCACATAAAGCTCTTAATGAGTTATATGATGCATTGCCAGAACACGCTGATAATTTGATTGAAGGATATCAAGGTGCAGTAGAAAGAATAATTGAATGCAAAGAAAAAGAAAATTATTCTATAAAAGTTTGCAATTCTGTAGAAGATGCACTATCTTATATACGAGAGCTAGTTACTGAGACTACTGAACTTCAATCTATATTACCATATAGTGAGATAGTTAATGAGCTTGACACTGTCAAATCAACTTTAAACTCAGCTAAATATAAACTCAATTTTTTAAAATAATTTGTTAATTCGTTTTTTTTGTTTAATTTTTAAATCTTAATTTTTATGTCTTATTTTCCACATGCGTTCCAGAAAATGCTTTCTGCAACACACCCTGCAGGCGGTGCTACACCACTTCCATTTCCAAATGGTGCTTCAACCCCTCTTACAACTATTACAATTGGCGCTGGTCAAGTTGCTATTGTAAATGCTTTAAATAATACTCCAATTGACCCTGCTGTGACTCCAACGTATGGACCATCTACAACTACGAATGCTTATTCTCAAGTGTATTTGGCTCAAGGTAGTTTCCACACTTTAGATAAAATTGGTCCATTTAATGGAGGTTACAAAGAAACTGTAAAATCTAAAGGTATTAATGCTAAGTTAGTTAGTTCTTTTTATAGAACTGATCCATCAAATCCAGTAAATGAAGTACTTGAGATTTGTCAAACTAACTGTGGTCTTGATTGTGAAACAATGTATGACTTGCGTTTAGATATCAAAGGTTCTCCAGCTTTACGTTTCTTAAATCACAATTTGTATCAATCATTAAGTGCTTACACTGGATGTTGTACATATGTTGCGTCTGCAAGTACTCCTGATAAAGTTGACCCTACTGTAGTTTTATTACAATGGGCTGACCAAATCAATAGTGTTTCTTCAGGAAATAACTCTACTCCATTCTTGAATCAATTTGTTCAAGGGATTGTTTATGTTAAAACTGCATTGGCAACTACTGCTACTGGTGTGGCTGCTGGTACAAGTGTAACTGTTGCTTCAGCTGGTACAGCTGGAAATGCAATTCAAGTTGGTAACAAAGTTAAAGTTCAAGGGTATACTGCTTATGTAAAGTCTACATATACTAGTGGTACTTCAATTCCTTTAGTTAACGCTGATGGTACTGATTTTAGTATTCCTGCTACAATTGCTGCGGGAACTGCAATTAAATTCTATCGTACAACAACAACTGCAGCTTATACTCCTGCAACTGGAGCTGCTGCAATAACTGTTGATTCATGTTTAGATATTGTTGGTGCTTATGTTGACACAGTATTTGGAGATTGTTCATTTAATCCTAAAGATCATTTTGAAACAGAACCAATTAAGCTTTATGCGTCAATGGTAGCTTATTCAAATAATTCTAATGATATTGGTGGAGATCCATGTTTGGTTTCTTGCTTTACTGTTGCTGAAATTCAATCAGCTAAACAAGGTAAAGGATTTGGTGAAACATTAGTTCGTGAGTTAATCCTTGCTAAACGTTACCAACAAGAGCCTTGGTATGCAGATCCACGTATGCGTGAAGTAATGAATGATACAACACTTGCCACAAGCAATTCTGGTGGTCCAGAAATTGTACGTGGTAATAAATATAGTGTTTATTATTTATTACACAGTATTCCTCGTAAGAGTAATCCTACAGGAACTTATGATAATGACCAATATTTAATCAAGATTGTTGTTCCTAATTTCTTGACCTCAGCAGCAGGTTCAATTACGAACATGACAACATTCCAAACTTGGTGGAATACATGGTTAACTTCTGCTGGTTCAGGTGTTATCCTACAGGTTGTTATGTAACATAACATACTTGCTTATTATATAAAAAGAAAAAGAAGGGTATTGCGCCCTTCTTTTCTTTTTTTATTGTATATTTCAGAAAAATTTCTTAAATTCTATTGAGGAGGTATTAATAATATATGACTATGGCTATAAAACACATATTACAGTTAGATATACCAGAAACAGCTTGTGAAAATATCATTAGAGTTGTTGACACATCTATCTATGCTGACCAAACATTATTACCAATTGAATGTCAACAACTTGACATTACAATTCCAGGTAAAAATCAACCAGTCTATATTACTTTAGGATTAACACCAAATTTTTGTGGCGTGTTTGATGCTACTGATTTAGGAATTGATTGTCCTCCAGGATCACCACTTGCTGATGGAGTATATATTATTAAATATAGCATATCACCAAATGAATCATCTTATGTTGAGTATTATCATTTAAGAACTACATCAACAATAAACAGATACTATGGTGAAATTTGCAAAATTCATTTGCAAGAATGTGAACCAACTAGTGAACAAAGACAAAATCTTGATGACTTACGTTATATAAAAATGTTAATTGATGCAGCAAAAGCAAAAGTTGAATATTGTCACGCACCAAAACAAGGTGTTGAAATGTTATCTTATGCTAATAGGCTTCTTGACAAATATATAATGGGTTGTTGTATTACGTGTAGATAATTTTAAAACCAGAAGAATATGAATTGCTCTAATTGCGGAACTAAACTATCATGTGGCTGTCAACAGAAAGTTGCAACAGATGGAAAATCAGTATGTACTCATTGTGTTACAAACTATGAATCATCTCTAAGACCACATTTAACAAAAGAAAACCAACAACATATTTGGGATATACCACATAATTATTATCCAAAAAAATAATGGATACACAAACACATATAAATGAATTATTTGCTGACTCTTTATTTCAAGAGTTTAATGATAGTCGTTATGGTATTACTGGATGTAAAAAAAGTATTGATCCTGAATATGGATATGAAATGAAACAAATCTATGAAAGAGGATTGGAACGTCAAGCGTGTGATTTGCCAGCAGCAAATAGTTGCTGTAGTTATCAATCAGTAGAAGAACTAATTAATACAATGTAAATGAAAGCATTACCATCAAATATTGATAAGTACTCTAGAAGTGGATGTATACCAGTTTCTGCAACATGCGTGACATGGGATGGACCTAATATATCATGTATTGATTTATGTAAAGGTGACACAATAGATGTGGTTATATATGAGTTAGCAAAAATTCTTTGTGATATAACAGAAAACGTTCTTGATGTATCTACTTTAGATTTTGAATGTCTTCTTGAAAATGGCGAATGTCAACCCACAACAATATTAGAAACATTACAACTTATAATCACAGAGATTTGTTTACCACCTGAACCTGTTCCTCCTACACCATTTCCAATGCCAATTGCTGATTTACCAGAATGTTTATGGTATACAGAAGATGGAGACTTGATAACAGCGTTACCATTAGATGAATATGTATACTTTTTAGCACAAAAAATTTGTGATATATTAGTTTCAATTGCAAATCTTACATCTCTTTTTAACACATTATTTAATCAAGTACAAATTATACAAACATTTATTGACAATGGTGGTGGTGGTAGTGGTACACCTCCTGTTATTAATATAACAACACAATGTTTAAGTGGTTCTGCACCTGGTCAAGTACTGCCTATTGAAACAGCGTTCTTTAATATGGAACAAGCTTTATGTAGTTATTTGGCTATTTTAGGTACATTGACACAGTGGCAAGAAATGTTTAACAACATATGTATTGATAGTGCTACTGTACTTCCATGTGGTGAAGGTACATATGGTGATATTGCAGGATGGGTTACAAATCCTACAACTGCAGCACAATCTATGAATAATTTATGGTTAGTTGTTTGTCAGTTAAATGATTGTCTTTCAACTGAACCTACACTACCATGTGTAGTTATTCCACCTGTCAGTGTTACAATTGAATCAATTAGTATGACAGGCCCATATATCACATGGGTTGCTCCAGTAACAATTGGTTCTGAAGCACCATTGGCATATAAACTTGAAGTTTTTAATTTAGCTGGTACAATACCACCATTATTTAGTGTGATTCTTGGTCCAACACCATTATCGTATTCTGTACCTGCTTTATCACTTGTTGCTGGTACACAATATATTGTTAGACTACAAGCTATTTATGATTGTGGTACTTCAGAATATGTACAAACAACAGGTGTATTGGTAGAAACATTATATACTGCAAAAGTATATTATGATGTTACTGCAACAAAAGGTCCTACAGTAAATTGTACCAATCCAATTGGTCCTATTATCACACCATCTTCACCAGATTTAGTAACAATAAGAGTTGATTTAAGAGACACAGTAGGTGCTCCTTTGATAAACAGTGGTGCAACTATTAATGTGATAGTTAGAATTGAATATGTTGGATGTAGTGCTAGTATACCTACATATACTGATATTACAATTCCAATAGCAACAGGTCAACAGTTTGGCACTTATGTTTATACTGCAGCTGAAATAGTTTATTGTTCTGGTGAAGGTTGTATAGGAGTCTCTAGAACTGTTGTGTGTTATGTAGGTGTTAACTCAGGTGGTGGTCCTTTACCTTCAACAATAGCACTAGATTCATCACTTACAATTTTAGGATTATGTTAAAATATTAGATATGAAAAGCAAAGATGGATGTATTAAAACTTCTTCAAACTGTGTAATCTGGGAAGGTCCAGATATTCCATGTTTAAAATTATGTAATGGAGATAACATTACAGAAGTATTATATAAACTTGCAACTAAGTTTTGTGATACACTTGTAATGCTTGATCCTTCACAATATGATATTTCATGTTTTAATAATGTTAGCTGTCCACCAACTGATTTCTCAGAATTATTTCAACTTGTCATAGATGAAATATGTGGTATAGCATTAACACCTGGAGCAACTGGACCAGCAGGTCCAATAGGACCAATAGGTCCAACTGGTTTAACTGGAGCTCAAGGTATTCAAGGTTTTCAAGGAGTAACTGGTACTACAGGAGCAACAGGTGCCGCTGGTCCACAAGGAGCAACTGGTATTCAAGGAATTCAAGGATTTCCTGGTAGTCCAGGAGTAAATGGATTTTCAGGTAGAGGTGTTGCTGTATTTTTACAAACTACAACACCTACACAACCAGATTTTGATAGTATTTATGGAACCATTGAAGGATTTGGTGTAAATTATATTGGAACAAACAATACAATAAGACCAGGTGATATTTGGATAGAACCCTGCGCAGCACCATGAGTAATTTTAAGATGTTTGATGGTACTAATTGGATTGACATTTGTGAATGTGATGTTCATATAAAAACAAATGCAACATGGAATTTATTAGATCCATGGAATTGCATTACTAGATATTGGGATGGTTCAAATTGGTGTGAAGTAATTTGTTGCGTTTGTCCTCCTGGATTTATATTAGATCCAGTAACTAGAGAATGTACAATGACAGAAATAATTCCAGCAACACCATCAGGTGGAACAACATATCCAGTTGTTGTTGGTGATAATAGTCCAGCTTATGGAGCTGAACGTTCAAGATTATATGAAGACATAAGTGCTAAAACATTTCCATTAAATGGATGGCAAAATACTACAATATGCGCATCATGTACAAATGGTTATCAAGTTTTTGACAATGCTGGAATAGGAGCATTGACAACAATATCTTCTACTTCTGTACTCTTTAATACTGTATTTGGAAATACAGCATTAAATATGACTGATGGAAGATTAAATGCAATAGGTATATGGGCTACAGCTTATCCTTTTGATCAATGGCTAAATGTTGAATTTTGTATTACAATAGATGTTACAAGAACTTATATTTTTGCTATTGCTGGAGATAATCAAATTAAAGCTGGTATAACATCAACAACTTTTAATGGAGGTGTTACAAATTTAAATCTAGTAAACTTGTGGGGTTCAGCTAGTCCAACAGGAAGTCCAACAAGTGGTGGTTATTCAAATTCATTTAAAATTTGGCACATGTTTCCAATTACATTACCTGCAGGTGTGCACACTTTGCAATTATCAGGAATGGACTTTGGAACACCAGGTGCGTTTGGTGCAGAAATATATGATATTAGTGAAGCAAATATGATGACATTAATGGCAAATGCATTATTGACAACAGCAGATTTACAACCATTTATTGTATTTTCATCATTAGATTTAGTAACTACTCCACCTTTAATTGTTGGTTCACCTAGTGCGCCAGTTACATGGACATGTCCAGATGGTTATGAATTAACTGGATGTTTTGGTGTTCCATCATGTGTAACAGAAATTACTGTACCTTGTACAGATGGTATTTGTAGAGTTTATTCTAACGTAGTAAGATTTGATGCTAATACTGTTGATTATTTTTGTAATAGTATTTTAGCTGACAATAAACTTGGATATAATGTTAATAATATGGCAGATTTAATTACAATGCTTAACAATGCACTTGCTCCACCACCTGCTAATTTTGCAGAGTATGGAACATATTATGATAATGGAGATGGAAGGGTTAGGTTAGAATTAACACCAGCAGGTCTTAGTAGGCTTAGATGTGCATGTGAAGATATATCAATAATAATATATAAACGTTAATGATTAATAATAAAAAAAATAAAGATATGACAACTTATAATAACAATTGTGTGGGATGTGGATGTGGACCAGCAATACCTGAACCATGTATTACACCACCTCCATTATGTCATGATCCACAACCATGCACTGAGATAATTAATGCAGAATGTGTTATATACACAGGACCTGCAATTACTTGTAACTTTTCACCTGTAATTCCAGCAAATTCGTCTATTGCTGAAGCACTTGATTCAATTGTTGAATATTTGTGTTTTGGAAGATGTTGTGTTATTCCATTAACACCAACTATAGATCAACCTGATCATATTGTATTGTGTACTGATGAAACAGCAACATGTACATATGAAGGAAAACTTTACAATTGGTATGCACTTAATGCAGGAACACAAGGTGATGGAAGAGTTGCTGGTGGTATTGTTAACACTAATGTTTTAGATAATCCAGTAAACACTTGGCGTGTACCAAACAATAATGATTGGTATTCATTGATATTAGCATTAGATCCTACAGCATCAATAAATACTCCATGGGCTAATACTGCAGGAGGAGCTTTAAAAACTACCACATGTTGGTCAAGACCAAATACAGGAGCAACTGATAGTTCTGGATTATCAATATCAGCAGGAGTTAAAAGACTTTATAATACTGGTTTATTTACATTAAATAATGGGCAAGAAGCTTGGTATTGGTCTACTGGAATTACTGCAAGTGCTGGCATATATGAGTTTATATTATCTTATACTACTGCTATGTTAGGTTATTTTTATTCTGGTAGTGCATTATATAAAAGAGATGGTATTAGAGTAAGACTTGTAAGACCAGTAGATTGTAATAGTTCTGAGAAAGATGGAGACTTTATACCAAATGCTTATACAGATAATACTGGTACACAATATAATGGTCAAGTACTTGGAACTTTAGTATGGCTTACTACAGACCTAACTGATATAACTTATAATAATGGTTTATCAATACCAAATATTGTTTTTGATGCTCCATGGATTGCTGCTACTGCAGGTGCTTGGTGTTATCCAAACAATGATGATGAATTTACAATTACTTATAGTATTGGTTGTGTAGAAAGAAAGATTACATTTAGAGACTTTTTAACTTTTTTACCAACAGCTAGTGAAACATTTATAGTTGTAGCAGCTGCAGGTATTCAAGTTAATTCTGTTGTTGTTGGTTCTCAAACAACATATACTGTAACAAATATTGATACAGGTTCAGCACAAAATATATTTAAAAATATTGCTGTAGCAGGAGAATCAACTATTATAGCAGATACTAACAATGACACATTAACAGTTGTTTCAGGTACAGGAATAAATGTTACAACAAATGCTGGAACTGATACATTAACTATTACAAATACTGATCTTGGATCAAGTGTTACATTATCAGATGCTGGCACAGATACACATCATTCATTAGTAAATGATGCAACTGGACCTACATTAGCAACAAAAGGTTTAAAAGCAGGTACAGGAATCACGATATCATCAACAGCAAATAATATAACTATAACAAGTGATTCTACAAATATTGGTAAATTGCTTGGAGGAGGAATAGTTGTAGCAGAATGGAATGAAAGTGGAGTTAAAAAAGCCCTTATAGCAAGCTTAACTGATTTAAGTGTAGCTATTGAATGGACAATACCTGCATTTCAAACTACTTTAATAGGTGCTACAGCTCAAAGTTTTTATGATGGTCTTACAAATTCAAATGCAATTGTAGCACAAACATTAGTTCCTGCTGCTAATACATATGCTGCAGGAATAGCAAGACTTTTTGCAGATGGTGGTTATAGTGATTGGTATTTACCTTCAGCTTTTGAATTAAATATGTGTTATAATTCAGCAGGTATTGTAAATAAAATTTTAGGTAGTAATGGGTTTAATTTAGTTCAATATTGGAATTCTACTGAAAGTACTAGTATATCTGCAAAAGCAAATATTTTTACTAATAACAGTCAAAGTAGTCTTAATAAAAATAGTCTTGCATATGTGCGTGCTGTAAGAATACATAATTTATAAATATAATTTAAATACTAAGTATTAAACAAATCCCTTTCATGTTGCAAGGGATTTGTTTTTTGATTACATTTGCTTTAACCAATTATTTTGTCTATATTTTAATGAGGATCTGTTATGAAAAATTGTATGCCTGACGTAAAAGCACCAAGGTTTAGAAAAACAACAAAAAAAACTGTTGTTAATGATATGGTAAAACATATTCAATCTCAAGTGTTCGCAGCTAAATATCTAACAGAGAAACAGATTAAAAATATTATTCTTGAGTATAACAAGGAAATTTGGAATACAGTAATTGAGAAAAGAGATGGTGTTGAGATACCTAGTCAGATAGGTCATTTGTTCATTGGTTCATGTCCACGTAAGAAAAGTAAAAACGTTGACTTTAAAACTTCTGAGAAATATGGTAAGGTCATTCAACATATGAATTGGGAAAGTGATCAGTTCTTAGCCAAAATATTCTTTACTACTTTTGCTAGTAGATACAAGTTTAAGAATAATGAGTTGTGGGGATTTAGTGGCATCAGAGAATTTAAAAGAACAGTTGCAAAAGAGTATCCTAAAAAATGGAATTCTTATGTACAAGTAGAACCTCGTATGAAGATTAGTAGTCTTTTTAGAAGTAGGTTATATACTATTGAAAGAAATGAGAGTGCAGAAGAAGGTTTAAAAACGTATAACGAATTTGAATTTTAAAAGATGACAATTGGAGAAGCAGTATCAAGAGTACGTAACCAAATTAAATCTGTTAAGCAAGATGCTAACATAACTAATAGGTATTTGTATTCAATGATTATGAAGCATGCACGATTTTTTATGCATCGCCAAGATAATCTAAATCGTATAATGAAAAACAATAGTGTTTTTCAATCACTAAATTTCATTGAGTTGATTACTGTAGACAAAGCAGAAGCACAGTGTTTTGGTGTTGATACAGGTTGTTATTTTAAAAGAACAAAGGACAAGTTACCTAGAATGATTGAAGGTTACTATGGACCTCTTTTAAGAGCAGTTACATCATTAGATTTATCACATCAATTACTTCCAACATTTCCATCTACTTTTCAGCAAATATCAAAACAAAGTACATTTAAATACAATAATAAAAAATATTATTGGTATATAAATGGTTATTTATATTTTCCAAATTTAGAATGGGATGCAATAAGATTTGAGGGAGTATTTGAAGATGATATTTCAAAACTTACTTGTGATACAGTGGATGACTGCGTACTTATTGTTGATCAAAGAATCAACGTTCCAGAATTTTTATTTTCAGAAATTGAACAATTAGTAATGAGAGATCTAAGTGTCATGATTCAAATACCATCTGATCCAGGTCAATCAGCAACAAGTGCAACATCTTAATAAATGAAAGCAGAACTTAAATATAGAACATTTGATGAACTTCTTGACAGTGTTAAGATTGATATCAGAACATTTGACTTAGAAGGAATGATAGATGATCAAACCTTAATTAAAGTTGCTCAACGCGTAAATTATGATTTAGGATTAAAGATCAATCCTAATCATACTAAGATGCTAGATGTAGCAAATTATCGTGCAAAACTACCATCTGATTTCTATGTGTTAAATCATGCACTACTTTGTACTGGTTCAATTGAAACACAAACTCCTCCACTTTGGTCATATAAAACTTATAGACAAGGTGTAGCAGATGGAATTTTTGAAGCACAATTTCAAATCTATAGAGATATGGTAGAACAATGTACACAGGTGGTAAATATTGCACCAGGAATAAATACTATTACACACGATTTAGCAACAAATCATGTGATTGTCCAAGCATTAGCACAAGATGGCACTTTGCTTAATTTAAATATAATTGTTATTGATGAAAGTACAGTTCAATTAGTATCAAATTATACAGTTACATATACTGGTGTAGTAGTTACAATAATGGGTTCTAAGTCAAGTTGTAATGCAACTTGTCCACCTGATCCTTGTCCAATTCCACCTAACCCTTGTGTGATAGATTCAAACCCATGTCGTGAGACAACATTATCAACTGAAGACAATTGTCCAGTTGTAATTGATAGATGTAATGGCAGAACACGTAAATTTAAAAATCTTTTTAGATTAGGTATTGTAAAAAATCAATCATTAACAGAAGATTGCGTTGATGTAAACTCAAGAGTTTATTATAATGTAGTTTTAAAAAATGGATTTTTAGAAACCAATTTTAAAGAAGGTGAAGTCCTTATTATGTATGAAAGTGTTATGGAATCTGCTGATGGAGATTTATTAGTTCTTAGTCATCCATATGCAGATGAGTATTATGAGTATGCTTTGAAAGAAAGAATTTATGAGAACCTTGCTCAAGCAGGTGAAAACACAGTACAATTAATGCAGCTAATGTCTGCAAAATTACGTGAAGCAAGAAACAAAGCACTTGGATTTATTAATACTCCTGACTTTGGTGAAATGAAACAAGTTTGGGAAACCAATAGGAAAGCGCAATATTCTCAATATTACGATATGTTTAAGAATCATATGCCTAATCCATACTATAGATAAGACCAATGGCTGAACAGAATATGCAAAATTCATCAAGTGGTAAAACACAAACCTTTAACAAAGGGATGAATAAAGACAATACAGACATTTTTATGTCTGAAGGTCTTTGGTATAATGCCATTAATGCAATAAACAATTCTCATTATGGAGAGACTGGTTCAATTGGTAATGAACCTTCTAATAGATTTTGCACAGCAGTTCCTTATACTATTATTGGATATGCATATATAAAAGAAACTGAGTGGTTAATTTTTTCTACAAATAATGTTACTTCTGAAATTGGAACATTTAATGAATCAAATTGTACTTATACTGCAGTAGTAAATGCTGATTGTTTAAATTTTAAAACAACACATCTTATAACAGCATTTGTAAAAGAGAATTACGATTGTACATTTTCAGCATATTGGCAAGACAATTTAAATCCAGATAGAACAATGAACATCAATGATGTTCCTTATATCTGTGAACCTGTAAGTAATACTAATCCATGTGAAGGTGAAAATTGTGGTACTCAACTAGATTGTGACAAAATTCGTTTACATCCATTGATTAAACAACCATGTATAACAATTAGTAAAGCAATTGGTTCAGGGCAATTGAACAATGGAAGTTTTATGGCTACTATTGCTTATTCAGAAAATGGTATAAGACTAACAGATTATGCATTGCCAAGTGTACCTCAAGGTTTATGGAGAGATAGTGGTCAAGGAGGTAGTATAGAAATTGAGTTAACAGATCTTGATTTAAGTTTTGATGAATATGAACTTGTTGTAATATCTGTTGTAACACAACAAGCAATAGCTAAAAAAATAGGATATTATAACATCAATCAAAAACGTGTTGTACTTGATATAATACAAGGTGGTATGGAAACTGTACCATTATCATATATACCATTGAGAAATGTTATATATCCTCGTAGTGAAAAAATGGCTGTTGTAAATAGTTATTTAATTAGAAGTGGCGTTAGTACACAACCTTATATTAACTATCAATTACAAGCTAATAAAATCAAAACAAATTGGGTTGCTGTTGAATATGATGTAAATTTTTACTGGAATGGTGGTAATCATGTTGGGTACATGCGAGATGAGGTTTATTCATTCTTTATAAGATGGATATACAATACTGGTAATCGTACTGCATCATACCATATCCCTGGTAGAGAATCAATTGCTTCTGATTTAGTAAACGTAGCAACATCAGATGATGTAGTAACACCAACTGAAACTTTAGCATGGCAAGTTTATGACACATCAACTTATGCTCCTGCAAGTGGTATAGAAAAAAATGGAGGTATTGTTATTGCAAGAGGTAATATGGCATATTGGGAATCTATAGAAAGATATCCATCAGATCCACTAGTTTGGGGTGATTTATGTTACCAACCAATACGTCACCATAAAATGCCTTCAAATGAAACTACACATATTCATAATCAAGGTGGTAGTAAAATTATAATTCTTGCTGCAGAGTTTTCAAATATTGAACAACCAGTTGATGAAAATTGTAATCCTATTACTGAGATAGTTGGTTATGAAATATTGAGAGGTTCAAGAGAAGGTAACAAATCAATTGTAACAAAAGGTATTTTTGCTAACATGGTTGAGTTTAATATAAATGGTTCTGTTGGTGGTAGAAAAGGATTATTTGAAAACTATCCTTATAATGATTTACGTCCAGATCCATTTCTTTCAGATGACTACACTATCTTAGATAATAATGTAAATGAACAACCTTGGGAAGATGCATCTAAACTTAACAAGTATAAACAAAATTATTTAGCGTTTCATTCACCTGAAATACACTTTGAAAGACCTGCATTTGGTACAAATTATATAAAGATTTATACTGAAGAAAAAGGAACTTCTACAGGTAAGTATGAAATACCATTCAAACACCCACGATTTAAATTACTTACAGATACTGCATTTGGATTAGCGTTAGGTGTTGGAGTTGGTATTGCTTTAATTGCTGCAATTGGTAAAACTACACTTAAAGGTGGTAATTTTCCAATTGCTTTAGGTAATGCAGGACCTTTAGCAGATGCTTCTCGTGATTCTGCACCTACCACAAGCGTTGCAGATTTAATAGCAGCAGGTACTGTTGCAGGATTTTCATTTGGTGGTCAAAGTGTAGCAGCTGGAACAGTAGTAGGTATAGCTCAGTTTTTTGTTCAAATTGCTTATTGGGTTCCTCAAGGAATGAGTATAGTATTGGATTTGATTCGTAACATGTCAAATTATAGAAATTATCTTTTACAATATAATAGTCATGGATTTTATTCAAACTATACAAATGTAAATAATACTACGATGCCTTCTGGATATCCAAAAACATTTAGAAGAATGGTGCAAGATAATATGATTAAGTATATTGGAATGCATGTTCAAGATTTTGATAATACATATAGAATTAACAATCTTTTCAGAACAAAATTTGTATGTCTAAAACTTACAAAAAATTTACCAAATCCATCTTCACTAGATAACTCAAAGAAACGTGTTAAAGATATTGTAGGACTTAATACAATTAGTTACAAAGATCCATTTGGTGAATTTACATCAAGTATTTGTCAATATTATGGAGCTATTAAAGTTGATTATCAAAATCAATATGGTCAATTATATGGTATAGTACAATTACCAACAGACTCATGTGTTTATGAAACACATCCAGAATTGCAAATTCCAGGAATAACATTTCACACTTCTGCAATTTTTGGAGGAGATGTTTATATAAACAGATATACAGAAAAAAATCCATATTTCTTTTTTAATACATGGATGCTTGGAGAAAATGATGGTACAGAATATGATTATAGAAATTATGTAAATGGACCTGCACCAAGATATTGGGCAAACTATGCAAACTATGACATGTCAGATTTTCAAATTATATGGAATGGTTTTAGTGCTTTTCCTGATTTAGTTGATATAACAACTCCTGCAGATTTTTATAGATTAGATGCTATTAATAATGGATTTACATTAAGATTTGTAAGAAAGAACAGTTATTTTTATTTGTTTTATAATGGCGTACGCGATTACTTTACAGAGTCTGAATTAAACATGGCATATAGAGATTATGGACTTGAGGATTTCCAAAAGTTTTATGATGTATATGGCTTATCATTTAATGATATAGGCACAATGTTTAGATCAGATATAATTAAACAACCAACATACTATAAATATGACTTATCACTTAGTAGCTCAAAATTATTTAACAATCTCGCAAATTGGGGAAATCTCTTACCACGTGACTACAACCCAACGTTGTATTCAACCTGTTTTGAATACTACCCTAAGCGAAGTGTTTACTCCTTACAGCAAAAGTCAGGTCTCAGACGAGACAATTGGAGAAATTACTTACCACTTAACTACAAAGACTTTGCTGGAAAAATAAATATTATTAAACCATTAAATGCTACAGGTTGTGTAATTCTATTTGAAGACATTGAACCAACAACTTTTGTTGGACAAGATCAACTTCAGTCAGGAGCAGGTGTAAAAATATCAATTGGTGATAGTGGTTTATTTCAACAAAACTTTCAGAGTTTAGTTAATGCAGATGATGCGTTATCATATGGTTCGTCAATATCATCTCGTGCAGCTGTAAATACACCATATGGTTTATTTTTTGTATCTCAACAAATTGGAAAAATATTTACAACTTCTGGACAAAGCGTTGATGAAATATCGCGTACAGGTTTAAAATTTTGGTTTGCAGAAAACTTACCATCTAAGATGTTAGATGTGTATCCTAACTTTCCATTATATGATAATCCTGTTGCAGGTATTGGTGTTCAAGCAATTTATGATTCAACATATGAGTTATTGTATTTCTCAAAAAGAGATTACGTACCATTAAGAACTGATTTGTTATTTGATGATCCAAGTGGTGTTCCATATTATTTATGTGGAACAGTACCAGCACCAGTTATTCCATATGTTCCACCTGTGGTAATACCATGTGAGGTAACTTGTCCTCCTGGATCAATTGCAATAGATGGTGAATGTTTTGAACAAGTAATTGTACCAGCAGAATATACAGGTGAAACATATACAATTGATGCTGCAGATAATTTATTTGTATTTTGTGAACAAGGTATAAGATTATATCCTGATATTTCAAGTCAAGTACTACCATTAGTAGGTGGAATAACTGTAAATAGTGATAATAGTACATATAGAGTACGAGCATCAAATGGGTTTGGTAGTTTAATTACACCATTAACAAATGTTCAAAATGATTTATGGAATTCTAATTTAATTGTTAGTTCAACTGGTTCTTTTTGTGGTGGTTCTAGTAAAGGTAGATTAAATATAGCAGGTGTATGGCCAAATTCTGATGGTCCACCTTTTGAAAAACCACCTTATGATGTTGATATTTGTTATGAGTTTTGTTTTGAAGTTCCAACAACTAAACAATATAGTATTGGTATAGCTGGAGACAATGAAGTTAAAATATATATTGATGGTATACTTCACGTATATCTAACAGCACGTACATTAACTGGTACAAAAGATAGTCTTATTACTGTTCCATTTACATCATGGCATGTATTTCCTGTTACGTTACCAGCAGGAACAAGAAACATTAGATTGTGTGGTAGAAATCATGATACTTTTGCTGCTTTTGCTGCAGAAGTTTATGATTTAACACTTGCAGATTTTACAACATTAGGATTTTTAATACCAAGAACTATTCCTCCAGATTGTGGAACACCTGCTGGAGTTTTAGATCCATATATTTTATTTTCTACATTAGATTATATTGATGAACAAATTCCTGTTCCAGGATCATCTGGTCAATATTTTTGTCCTGATGGTAGTACACCTCTTGAGAATGGTTGTGATGTACCATCATGTTCTATTTTAGAACTTGTACCTGGCACTACATGTCCAACTTGTACTTTAAGTGTATCTTTAGTTTGTGGGTCAAATATTTCATACCCAGCTGTTACTATTGATTATGGTCAAGAAGTTACACTTATATGGACTTCGCAAAATGCAATTAGTGTAACTATGAATAATGGTGTTGGTTCACTTCCATTAAATGGTAGTTTTACAGTAACACCAGCTGGAACCATGACATATGAGATTATAGTAGAAGATAGTGATGGTAATATATCTGTATGTACAGTACAAATAACAGTAAATCCAATTATTAAAAAATGTCCATGTGCGTTTGATGATCCATTGTGTTTTGAACCATGTAATTGGACAGTTAGTTATGATCCAAAAACAAAATTATGGATTAGTTTTCATGACTGGAATCCATCATTAATGATGCCATCTTATCAAAATTTTTATACAATAGATGATAATACAATATGGAAACACAATGACAGATGGGATAGTTTTTGTAATTACTATGGTACAGATTATCCATGGGAAATTGAATATCCAGTTGTTACAGTAAATCAAGTAACTACATTACGTAGTTTTGAATATTATCTTGATGTATATAAATTCTACAATAATGGAAAAGATTTTTTCCATGTTTTAGATGAAAACTTTGATAGAGCAGTAGTTTATAATTCTGAGCAAATATCTGGAATACTTAAAATGCGAATTAAGCAAAAAGGTAATCCATTAGATATTCTTTCAAATCCTGTACCAGGTCCTAACTATATTGACATCTTATATTCTAAAGAAGAAAACAAATATAGATTTAATCAGTTCTATGATATAACTAATGATAGAGGTGAATTCAGTGGTACTAAACTACCTATGTGGAATACTGAATGTTCTGGTTATCAGAAATACATTAATCCTAATTATGTAAATTATTTTAAATCACCACTTGAACATAAAAAAATTAGAA
>Ga0209357_1000072_pt1 | contig 32719 bp, 44 predicted proteins | sample LauGreFBDMM110SD_2_FD_187573 | JGI IMG/M metagenome (GOLD analysis project Ga0209357, IMG submission 187573) | Freshwater lake microbial communities from Lake Michigan, USA - Fa13.BD.MM110.SD (SPAdes) (version 3) | ecosystem: Environmental > Aquatic > Freshwater > Lake | place: Lake Michigan... | reverse complement strand
CTTTAAAAACTTCTCTGCTATAACGACTATCCCACAGATGAAATTCTATCACTATTCCTATGATATTATTTTTATTTACAATATGAGGAATTAGATCAAACTCTCCACCTTCGATATCCATTTTGATAAAGGTATCCCCTGTAACATTTTGTAATATTTGTTCTATATTGTCTACGGTAACATTTTCTTTTATGTGCCTTCGATTATCTTTAAATAAATCACAATAACTTGATATCAGATCGGTTACCCATTCGTGGTTTCCGTGAGCCTCTCTTATAGTTAACGTGTCAACTGTTCCGTCATAGACTGTCATATCAATGTCAGGATTTTGTTTGAGCCAATCTAATTCAAAGGTCCAATTTAGTCCTAGTCCAAAACTAAGTAAATTTTGTGCCTTACAAGATTCTGGAGAAATAACATACCCACCGTCTCCTATGTTTCCTATACGCATCATAGGCCCAGAATATGGAATTAAAAAGTTGTAAAATTTTTCAAGTTGTATAATCATGTGTGCTTATTTTAAATAAGTTAAGTTGGTTTTGTTTAGTATTTCAAGATACTCAGCATATCGAGGATGTGTTGGCAAATGCACAGCGTGGCCGATATATTCTTCCTCAGTCCATGTGCCCCAATTTAATACTTTTGTAAAATGCAAATGTGGACGTTTGTCTGCGAATTGATTTGCCAAATTTAAAAATTCAGGAATAGATTCAAAATTATGAGTTTGTACAATCAAGTTCCACTGCCATTCCACATTGGGTTTATCTTTTATTGTAGAATACAGATAGTGTAAATTTTTCCATAGTAAGTCCCAGTGCCCGCCTACTCTTACTTTTTTATAACTTTCTTCATTACCAGCATCGATACTTATTTCAATTTTCTTTATGTGATCAAAAAATACTTTATACTTATTTTGTATTTTTTCAGTCATCATGGTGCCGTTAGTTGACAGATTAAATCTTAAATTTGGCCACAAATCAGTGTGTGTAAAAATCTGTTCAGTTTCAAATAATTCTCTGTACATTTCTGAACTAAAAATCTCACCGCTTCCATCCATACCAATTATTTTATGTTCATTATGTGGCTCACTAAACATTGAATTAAAAACTTTACGGGCCACAAGCAACCCGCTATTTTTATTATCATTATCTAATTGAGTTATTTTACTAGATCTGCAAGACGGACATTCTAAATTACAACTGTGATCAATGACCAAATGCACATGCGATGGGGTCTGTTTAATTGACTTGAATAATTTAGACTGATTTCTATCAGTTTTCTCCAACAAGCCACCAGTTCGCCAATTTTGTATATTAGGACAAGTTTCAGAATTACAGTATGTGTAACTTCCATCCAGTATAGTGTTTCGTATAGTATCTGCTTTTTTGCCTAGCCAAATATCGTGTAGATCCTCCGTTAATACATTACCAATTTCAGCAGGATTCCACTGAGGGCAACATATGTTTACAGTGCCGTGTCTTCTTACTTCAGCATATGTGAATGGCATATGACATAGTAATTTCTCACTGGGGAATTCAACATGTGGCCTAAAGTGCTTGTGATAAGACAGTTGGCCAAATTTACTGTCATGTAGTATAATTCGTTCACTTCTGCTTGTCATATTAGTTTCCCATACTCCCGATCCATGCTATTTCTTCTTGGCTATATGGCAAGATTTGTTTATTTTTCCCGTGTAATAAATCAATAGTTATATTTGATGTTATTTCTTTACAGTCGGCATACAGTGTCTTTGCCAATTCTAATTTACCTGGCTGTAACATAATTCTTACACCCATCCAGTTCAAACTAGCATTGTGATTGCTTTGTTTACTTTCATTGGCACTTTTAATGTTGGATATAAATTTTTTATAAATTTCTGGTCGCTCTAGATAACTTAAATGAGCACTAAACCCAATATCACTCACCTGCATTAATTTAGCATAGTACGCAGGTGTATGACTACCGTTTGTTGTAGTGTGTATTATATGAAATAAGTCGTCGTGTAGGTGCGTAACAAAATCTAAAAAGTCTGGATTAAAGGTAGGTTCTCCCCCAGTAAACACAAATTTCATTTTTTGATTTGCTCCCCAGAATCTACTTAGATTTCCCAATCCGTGTTTCAACGATCCGAGTGTCTTGTGCCCTTCGTAGTTGTTGTGGCTATCGGGAAAACAATACCAACAGTCATAGTTGCATCTACGCCCTAATTCCCAGATAACTAGTTTGTAGTCTTTAAACACTCCTGAAAATGTCATAGTAGGATCTTTAACTAGATCAACAGTAGTTAATCCGTCAAAATCTAAATTTTTAATTTTTTTTGGTGTAACAACACTGATGTCGTCGTAACTTTTAACCTTAGGACTTTGCATGTCGGTACCGCAAGCACACACATCTTTGTCGCATTTGATCCATGTGTACAATTCTTCTAGGCCGTCGATTCCTTCGTTGTAAATGCTGCCAAGAGCATCACCTACTTGGCACGTGCCTCTATAGACTATACCGTCGTGGTGTATATACAAAGAGCGCATGCCAGCCGAGCACCACCATCCCCGCCATCTGTTAAGGTTCAACGAATGTAAGTCTTCTACTGTGTGTGATGAAATCTCTTCTTTGTTTATAAAAAGTATCTTTTGTTCGTCGATCTTATTGTTCATTTTCGGCGTTCCTTACGGCTTCTAAAACTAGATACATTTCTGGAATTGTTTCATATGTATCTTCACCTCGTAATTTGTCTAATTGATCTGTAACTTTGACAAATCTTCGGGCACCCTCTAAGTTAAAAGGTTTCTTAAGTTCATGTATAATATGTGTCAACAAATGATCGATGTTGGTGTTATACTTTTCATTGTGATCCTTGGCCCATGTTTCTAATTTTCTCACAGTGGCTGCACGATAATCATCAGGCAAGATACTGACATGATAGTGTGGCGGATGCTCTAACAAATTAATAAAGAAATTGTTGTAATTGATAAAGTCAGTCTTGGGATGTTTGCGAACAACACCTATACTGATAAGATGCTCAACGATCTCTGGAAATCTTCCCACGTTCCATGCACCCACGGTGATACCCGGGCGTACGATGGCATTGTCTAAAGTCATTAACTCCATAAGATTGGATTCTACTTTGCTCCAAACTGTACCAGATCGTATGAGTTCTGCACGAGCACCAACTTCGTCGATACTGGGCCAAATTTCTAATTTACCCCATTTCCATTGACGCCAGTAGTCGAGTACATTTTTCTTGCCATAGGTCAGCACTGAGGCATTGGTGTTGTATGATATCTTAACATCAAATCTTTTCTTCTCAACCAACATTTCTAAAATTTGCCAATGTTCAGGCATGAGCAAGGGCTCGCCACCTGCAAAGTAAATGCGTTCAACGTGATCAACTTGATCCTTTAGGAAATCAAAATTTGTTTTATCATCTACCGAATCAATGTTCCATACTTTTTCTTGATCAGTAAGTCCTAGTTTTTTAGCATCCGGTACCCATGCTGAACTGTAACGTGGGCCGCAACTGCGGCATTTAAAATTACAAAGATTGCTGAAACGGAAATCCCAGTATTTTAATTCCATGGTAGTGCAGGTTCCATCTTCTAGAGTAATCTCTGGAATCTTTTCTACTACTTCTGGGAAGTCTCTGTTGTGATAAAAACGGCCACTTTCTCCGGTGACTCGTTCTCGATCAAAACATTTGCGACATATCTCTGGTTCCTTGCCTTCAATCATGTCTTTTCTTAACGATTTCATGTTGTCGCTGTTCCATATTTCTTCAATAGTTTGATGATTTAAATCGCCAGCAAAATAGTTGTGAACAGAGGTCAAACAGCAGGGTATAACTTTTCCGTTGGGTTCAAAATTCAAGTGCATCCAAGGTACTGCACAGATAGTTTGTTTTGTCATAGTGTATTATATATTAAAATCAAGGTGATTGCAACCGGTATCATGAATGCGCAGTCAAAAGAAAACCCGCCTGTGAGTCTAAGACATCAATGGGCGGGCTGTATTATTATTGTTTCTTGGCTGGCTCAGGTTTCTTTTCTACCACAGGCTTTTCAATCTTTGGCATTTCTTTGCTGGCTTTTTTGCATTCAATCTTGTCTGCATTGGCAGCATTTTTGCAGTTAATGCTAGCACTCTTTGGCTTACGAACTTCTTCTTTTTTACCAGGCTCACCACCGGCCTGTGCCAGTCCCAATGACAATCCCAATACTAACGCGGCTAATAGTTCCATGACAGTCTCCTTACTGATTAAATATTTATGTCCAAAGACTGTCACGTGCCTTGATTAAGCGAATCATCATGGCTTCGTCTTCGGCTGTATAGTCTGCTTCAATCTTCTGAAGCAGTTCGTGTGTGCGTGTGCTGAGTTCCTCCAGTTCAGGAGTCTTCTTGCTGCCAAACAGTCTACCATCGTTCAGTAGACGAGCCTTTTCGCAGTAGTCACTCCAGCCACTTGCATCATGTGGGTCTGGACGATTTGGATACACAGTGGTCCACCATAGATACAGATCTTTAATCTCTCTAGCACGAACAGCCTGGCTAGTGGGTTCGGCCTTGTGCTTTTCGCCTTCCTCTAACCATTCTTCATTGGTCAGTGTCATTGCCCAATCTAAGTGATCAAGACCTGCTTGTGAGCAACGCCATGTTCTCCACCGGAACCAACCACTGGCCCAGAATGGGGGATTGTATTTTGCACGGGCTTCCTTGTCACCCCAGGCGATGTGACTCCATGCAGTTTCTATCTCGACGAAATCTACCAACTCATTAAATAGGCATGGCAGGAACCGATTACCAACATCACGCCAATCACCAGGCTTGATATCACGAGCATGTGCGGTAAGACTGTGAGTGCGACTAACCCAACGATTATTGATGTAATACTTAACATTATAAATTTTATCCACTGGCCACCAGATAAAATTTTGAATTGCATCCAGGGCCTCTTCAGCAATCCAGTAACGAACAGGGTTGTAGCGTTTGGCTTCATCTTCCCATTCCGCCCATCCGTCCGCAGTTAAGGCACCTCGTTTAGGAGTACCTCGAACCCAATCTGCAAACTTAGTGCATGACCAATAGTTACTTCTCATTTTATTTTCTCATTAGTTTCATCATAGTACGAACGTGTACACGATCTTTTTCTTTTTCAATTTCAGGCAATTCATCATACGATTTATGTTGTGCCGCGTTATAGTCATCCTGGGGATTACGTTTCATCCATTCAATGTGAATGTACTCTGCGGCTTGTTCAAGATTGTTGGGAAACTTACTAACTGCCTCAGCGGCTGCTTGACCTGCGGCTAGATTTTCTTGTTGTGCTGTTGGGTGTAATTGATCAAAAGGCACATTGATATCTGCTTTTGGACCACCGTTTTTGCTTCGCATCCTGGGTTCATTTTGTTCGTTGGGCGGCAATGATCTACGCCATTCGTCATGTGCTGAACTAGCAAACTGTTCAATAGCACTTTCTGTTAACACAATATTGATGTATTCACGTATCATTTTCTATCGCCAAAAAGTTGTAACAGGTTAATAAACAAGTTGATAAAGTCCATGTATAAGGTTAGTGCGCCACGTACTTCTGCAACATCACTGGCTTCTACACTGAGTTCTTCACGGATCTTTTGTGTGTCATAAGCAGTTAGTCCAAGGAAGATGATAATTGCTAATGCTGAGATTACCATTTGCATAACTGTGCTGCCAATAAAGATATTAACAATACTGGCAATGACAATAGCAATCAATCCAACAAACATAAACTTGCCAAGACTATCGAGACTCTGTTTGGTAAAGTAGCCATAGCCACTCATCACAGCAAACAGTATGGCAGCACCCATAAATGCTGACACAATACTGCCCATAGTGAACACAGCAAAGATTGTGGCAAAACTCAGTCCCATCAATGCCGCAAATCCATGTAGGCATAACTGTGCAGTACTCTTGCTGGGATTATTGCCCAACACATAACTAACACCAAAGATTGCGGCCAGTGGTGCAAAAATCACAATCCACTTTAGCACACCTGTAAAAAAGAATGCCAACAACTCTGGGCTAGTGCCCACAAAATAACTGACAAACATTGACACAACCACAGCAAGACTCATGTGCCCATAAACACGGCCCATTGCTGAATTAATTTCTTCTGCCGAACGATAATTTATAATACCGCCGCCTGTATAATTTGCACCAAACATAATTTTCTCCTTTTAATATTTAACTACGATTTAAAATTGGTCTAAATCTTAATTCAAAACTTTCTTGATAGCACGAATGCTCTAGTCCAGTTTGTTGATTCTTATAGTGTATCCATGTATGATCATCGATATCAACTACATCTATAACTCTAAATTCTTCCCCGTCTGTTGTTCTCCATAACTGTCCTGATTCAATTTTCATACAACATTCCTTCAAAGTTTCTCTCCTACTTCGAATCCACGGAACCGTAGGAACCTTGGAAACCGCAAACTGTATGTTCCGTCTTGATTTTGGGTGACGGCATCTGCTCGCACTTCCACGATCTGACCAAGTAGGGAATCACGTGAACTCCAATAACTATCACGATCACTATCGCTAAAACCACTGCCCACATTGACCCGAATAGTTTTTCCGTCGTCGACTCCTTGGCACACAATCGCTCCAAGGCGTCCAACGTTTCTTCCTGTTCCTTCTTCAACATCCACTACCTCCAAACTTACTTCAATAAACGGTTTCAATTTGAGCCATGCTACACTACGTTTACATTCGTAACCGGCAAGAGGATCTTTAATCATAATGCCTTCATAACCACCTGCCACTGCCTGTGCGTTAATTTCTTTGTAACGCAACTGACCCTCATCTGTATCCAAATCAACCAGTTCATTAGCCAGGCAAGTGACATTAGGCAGCATTTCATTGTTCTGTTCTACCCAAGCCTGCACCATCTGACTGCGAACTGTTTGACTCTTGTCCCAGAATCCTTTTTCAAAGTCTTCGAGTGGACACATATCAAACAAATTCAAAATAGCATCGTTGGCTTTAACATCGCTTTTACGATGCACCTGCGTCATCAAGTCTTGGAAACTGCTGCTCATAATCTCACCGTCTAGCACCACAGCATAAGGCGGCGGGGTCTTTTTAACCACTGCACTGATCTGCTCAGTCACATGCGGAAAGTTTACAAGCTCTTTGCCATTGCGACTAAACATATCCACACGACCGTCACTGTGTACAATAGTGATAACCCTAACGCCATCCAATTTAACTTCGACAAGTTTCTTCCCAGCGACCTTGCTTTCATGGTTAGCACTATCGTGAGCAAGCTGACAACCAAAAACAGGAATAGCATAATCAGCATATTTCTTCTCCACAACCTTGTTAATTGTTTTTTCACTAACACCGCAACGCAGATCTTTGATCAGTATGCGTCGATACCATCCATTCCATTCAGCCTTGGTAGCACTGGCCATCATCTTAGCAACTGTGTCGCGAGCAAGGTTGCCTGTGAGTGAGCGATTAACAAAACCAGTAATAATGAGACTAAAACTATCCCAAGGTAAGCCAGCACCATCTTCATCTTTTTTCTCCGGGATCTGTTTCAATCCAAATGTGATCATAGGGTCTAGAGCAAGACGTGCGCCTTGAAAGAATTCATTATTGCCTTCTTGGGCAATGGCTTCGATGATTGCTTCTTTGTTTAAACGGCTTGGATGACTTTCCAATGACCAAATATGGCTAGCACAAACGCTCATAACAACTCCAATAATTAACTGTATAAGTGTATATTATACAGTGTAATTATCAGTATGTCAAGTGGTTCGTGGTCTTAAATGGCTTGCCAGCGTATGCATATTCTAACTGGCTCAATATTTTACGTTTCATTTGTTTTACTTTTGGATGACTATGATCATACTCAAAAGCCTTTATAAAACGACCCCACCCATTTGGGCGTACTCTTTTTGGTACAGGGCTGTCCAAATACTCTTTGATAGATTTAGTATCAAACCCAAACTTATCAATCATATCTTGGGCCAGATTGAAACTGTGTGCGCCCATTTCATCTCTGTGTCCATAATATTCTTGTTCTTTGCGATCTTTAGCGTAATAGGCTGTGCTTTCGTATCCGGGAATGTCTTTAAAATTTCTAGCACGATATTGTCTAGTGTGGATAATTTCATGTAGCACAGTATCAGCAAACAAACGACACATACGTTCCCAGCGATACAAACTGGTCTTCATACTGTTGGCTGTGGTTGGGAATGCCAGTTCCACTTCGATAAAACGCTTGTTGCCCAAATTATCAAGATAACTGTGGTAAGCGCCGCCAATCCAAACTTCACCAGATTTAACGGGCTTGTGTCTATTGCTGGTTACTTTAATTGGAAGTTGTGCTTTAATGTGCTTACTTACCATGCTGGTAATTTCGGCAATAGGTAACCGCTTGTCTACGATCTTTGGTTTAAGTTCGTAGAGCATGGAATACAACATGTCTCGATCCAAATTGGACCAATTAAATGCTCGCCGGGTCATTGCACACTCCTAGTATAGTTATTTATAGTATACTAGGAGTTCCAGTTAACTATGCACTTTATGGGCGTTTTTCTATAATCTCGTCAACCAAACCGTATTCTAATGCTTCTTCAGCACTCATGAACTTATCACGTTCCATGTCGTTTTTAAACTGTGCAAAAGTTTTACCCTTTGAATTGTGTTTGACATAAATTTCAGTTAAATTCTTCTTCATTTTAAGAATTTCTTCAACTTGAATTTCCATATCTGTAGCCTGTCCACGAGCGCCGCCACTGGGTTGGTGAATCATGTGACGGGCATTGGGCAACATTTTTCGTTTGCCTTTTGCTCCTGCTGTGGCAAGTAGGCTACCCATACTACAAGCCTGGCCCATTACCACGGTTGCAACGTCAGGTTTGATAAATTGCATTGTGTCATAGATAGCCATGCCGGCAGTAACCACACCACCGGGACTATTGATAAAAAACGTAATGTCTTCGTTGCCTTGACTTTCTAAAAACAATAACTGTGCCACAAGTAAACTAGCAGTATGTTCGTTAACATCTGTGTCCAGCATAATAATACGATCTTTAAGCAGTCGACTGTAAATGTCGTAACTACGTTCTCCACGAGCCTCTTGCTCGATAACCATTGGCACTAAATTTGGCATTACTTATATTCCTTATCTATTTTTACATTTGTCAAACTGGCAATAGTTTGAAATTTATCCCATGCTGTTTTGGCAGCAGGGTTCTTTTTTAATTCGCTACTTGGCAATACTGCTTCTAGCCAAATTTCAGGACGGCGACTTGGGTGTGCTCCAAACTTACGAGGCTGATGTAACTTACCAGTCTCCCAAAGTTCAATGCTTACTGAACGGAATCGATCTTCATCTTCCTCTGCATAGTGGCCCCATTCTGGATTACTCCAGCCACCACGCTGATGATATCCTTGCCAAATACCCTGCCACTGTTCGTTGTCGTGCGGGTCAAAATCTGTACGACTAATAATGACTAACACGTCATCAATGTCTACGACACCGTCAACAATGTCTCGAACGCAACGACTATAACTTAGACCGATTTTCATTTTATCTTCCTTGTTTGAAAGTAGTAAGTATAGGTCCCGGAGTGGTAAATGTCAAGCCACTCATATTACCTTCGTAGATATGAGTTCGTTCATTGTACTTCATTTCCAACTTAACTGATTTCATTACACTGACACTGAGATACTTGTTTTGATTAAAACTCAGCACATCGGCAATGATAGTTTTGCCGTTGTCCGCACACTGTAGTTGACAGGTGTCACTGATCGTTGTTCGGTTGTTCAAGAGTAGTGCCCCACTTTTTAAGTTCAAACTTTAGATTTGCGTTTTCTGCTTCTATACTGTCAATGTGATTGGCAATAGTATTTAAAAACTCAAATTGATTTTTCGCAGTAATTCTAATAATTTCTGCCACTGACTTATTTTCTTCCATATTATACCTCTATTACAATGTTAGGATTCCAGCCACTCTCTGGCTCGTAGCCTTCATAGCCACGAGGGTTGCAAACTACTCTGGTACTACCAATCATATAATCAAATGGATGATGGGTATGCCCGTGTGTCCAAAGTTTAATCTGAGGACGATCTAAAATAAACTCACTTAGGTCACTGCTGTAAGCACCGTTCATTAGGTGCTGATCTGCATATTGTTCATGTGTGCTTAACTTGCTAGGACTGTGGTGTCCGACTACAACAAACTTCTCATCGTACCGCTCGGCAACAATCTGTTTGATATAACCCAACATGTGCCGATGCCGGACCACTGTGTCCGCAGGTTTAAGATTAGTGTAACCTTCGAGATCTTTTTTGATAACATTAAAGTCGTTCATCATGTCACGCACAGAATGTAGTGTTAGCGGATCACCTTTGTTCATGTCAGTCCAAAGTGTTCCACCAATAAAGGTAACATCATCAATCTTCTTGCATCCTGCTTCCAGGAAGTAGACATTGGGAAACTTAGCACATTCGTTGCTTAGTGTGATTAAACTCTGATTCCATTTACCGTGATAGAACTCATGATTGCCTGCCACGTAGATCACATGCGGAAACTGGAAGCTCACACGCTTAAGAAAGTCGCGGAATCGTTGAGCAGTTTCCTGTCTACGACCCATACTGTCAATCATGGTAGCAACTCGAACACTTTCCTCACTATGATCGTGGAGATCCACGGCAACCATAATGTCGCCACTTAGAATTAGAACATCGCAGCCTTCATCGTTTGTGATGTTTATGTCACTGAACTCTAAATGCAGATCACTGACTAGTTTGATTTTCATCTTTAAATCTTTCGTTATATTGTGCATCAGATTCTGCACGATGTGTTGGGCACAGAGTCTTGATCCATCCTTTACCGCCACTGGATCCAGGTGCGCCACAAATTTCACAACTTCGATCTGCCCAAGACTCTGCCATCTGTACCATGCCACGGATTCGCTCATCACCACCGTCATAATAAAAACGCAGGCCTCCAAACTTTTCTTTAATCTGTGCTACAATGACTTGTGGAACAACTTCACTTTCTTTATTTTTCCAATCGATGTGATGTTGAATGTTGGAGCACAAGTTTTCGAGAATAGGCCACCAGCCCTCACCGCAGGCAAAACCACCATAGGAAGTTGCAAACATCTTTGGAAACTGTTCTTCCATCCGTTTAGCAAAATCATCATACTTTTGGAATTCGTCTGTCATTGCACTGCCTTTACGTGGTTAAGGCGTGTTTCAATTTTCTTAGTGACCCAATTCTCACCATGTGCTTTTACTTTGGCTTTTTGTACTACACAGGGTCCAGGTTTTAACTCAGTTTTGCTAAACCAACTGACAATCTTGTTGTCGATAACAGCATTGATATTCCAAGCATCAAAATTAGTTGATCGTTTTACTTCCACAATTTCACAATCCAAATCAACTAATTTTTGATCAATGTCCGCCAGCACTGCATTGTCGCAATTGTTAAATGAACGTTTGACCACTGTTCTTTTTAAATCACGTTCCATAACACTGGGCAAACAGGCAACAAATCCAAATTTATTTGTCTTAATTGTGTCGCTACTGAGAATAGCATTGACTTCTGTTTGAAATTCATTTTCGCCAGCAATGGCACCAAACATGAATTTTCTAAAATATTTTTTTACGTCTTCTGCTTGAATTTTATCTTCATCTGTCACTTTGAGTGGCAACGGCTGGTGTGCCGGATCTGCAGTCCAAATTGCAGGATTTAATGTGACCAACATCAAAATCTTATTAGTTTGTTTTTGAAACATGGGCTTTTCTTCGCTGTCAAAAACCCATTCTGCTTCTTTAACGTATGCACCGTTAACTCGCTGAGCGGCACAGGCCAGTTCTAACACTTGCTGAATTTGAAATTCTTTTGACATATCTGATTTCATTGTTAGTTGCGATGTTAATATTGTACACTCAAAAGATCAAGTAGTCAAGAGATTTTGATTATAATCTGTAGACTATTCTACCTTTGGTTAAATCGTATGTGCTGACTTCAACTTTAACATTGTCGCCGGTGATCACTTTGATTTTATTTTGTTTGAGCCTACCACTCATGTAACACAGCACTATGTGATCCACATTGTCAATCTTGATTCTAAATGTGTTGTTGGGCAATACTTCGTCGACTTTGCCAGTAAGTATTATTAGATCTTCTTTATTCGACATGTTTCCTCAATATCAATGCGCCGTCTTGGGCAGTAACATCGAGATTGGTTCCTTCGATCCAGCCCTGTGCATCACAAATTTCTTGTGGTATTTTCAAAATCACATTGTCCGGATCGCCGGGAATGTCCTCAAACAACTCTTCAACTAGATATGTCTTCTTGGGGTGCATGCTCTTTTTCCTTTTTCATTTGACTGTCTCCTGGACCTACTCTATAGTTATCTTCTACAGAATCTGCAGTACTGACTTCAAAAATCATACTGTTGGCAACCAATGCCTGTAACTGATGTGGTTGCAGTGGCGGGTTGTGCCAAGTGTCACCTTCTTTAAGAATCTTTTCTTTGACTTCTGCAGTGGCAGTGTCAATCCACCTAACAAGAAATTGTCCGGCATTGACGAACCAAGTTTCTTCTTTTACACTGTGAAAGTGCATACTGAACTTGGCACCAGCGGTGGTGAAGCACATGATCTTCCCGCAGTACTTGTCATTGGTGGCCCAGATAACTTCATATCCCCAGCCCTTTTCTACATACCCTTGTTGTCTTGTCATAACATATTGTCCTTTGATTCTATTACCAACCAACCTAACTTGTATAGGTCATTTTTAATTTCTTCTGTAACACACCCCTCACCAACATATCCTTGGCCTGACTTGTAGGCAAATTGTTCCTGTTCAGTAAGGTTAGCAATCTCACTTTCGCCAAGTGTTCTAGTATCTCTAATACCACTGCAATACCAATCAATGTAATCACCCTTTTGTTGCATGTCCGCAACAATTCCGCCCGCACTTCGCCAACTGCGTGACCATCTTTGGTCTTTTAGTATAGGCCACATTTCACGTTTGATAAATTCATTGTTGCACATGGCAGCATATAAGTTTTGGGCATAAACATCGTCGCCACGAACTTTTTCCAAAATCCAATCAGTTGCCCGCAGATCGTATTCTAAGTTGTCTTTTTGCCATTTTGGATCGACCATGTTTTCTTCATCCTGTTGTCGCCAGGTTTTAAACATTTCGATATATTCTTCAAGAGGTTCTAACCCTTGCTCTTCCTGGCGCTTGATATAACCTTCCTTTTGAAAGGTGTGTCGTTCTGGGCTTTTTGATATGTCGGTCATTGCTTTATTATATATGAATTTAAAACACATGTCAAATAAAATCTTCATAAATAGAAACATGAAAGTTTATACAATGCATGATTTGACCGATTCGAAAGTTTTAAAAATATTAGAACTTGGTCTTATGTCAATTGATGACGCTCGCACACTTAAAAATTATCATCCAGATTACAAAAACGATTCAGCCAATTTGTTTCACATTCTCAAACAAGGAAGATATAAAATTGGCAAATATTTTGTCATAACCGATGATGACGACAATTATATGGCCAGTGCAGGCTGGAATGAATATGACAATGATATTGCACTATGTTTAACAAGGTTGTACATATCCCCTAAATATCGAACCAATCTTATAGCAGGTGAAGTTATATTACCAAGAATACTTGCTGAAACTACAGAATATAACAAAGTATGGATGACAGTCAATGACCATAACAAATCTTTATATAATTGGTTTGTGAGAATGGAACGAACTAATAGTATAGGAACTTGGTCTGAGTTGTTTAAAAAATTCAAACCTATTGGTCAACAAACAGTAAATCATACCATGCAATACGTGTTAGAATATGACAGATCTAAAGAAGATAATTAAAAATTTATGCGTACCAAATTTCTTGGAAACCTTCTTCTAGACTAGGTTCTTCCCAACTGGCAATCATACTGTCTACTACGTTCTTAGGAATGTGCTTACCAGCACGACCACTGAGGCGAACATCTAACTCATCGCGGGATGGAGTACGAAACACCACAGCAATATGTTCATAGTCGGGTAACGCATTAAACTTTCGAGCACGACTAACAATAGTAGTGCTGGTCTGGTCCCAAACAATATCTATTTGAAGGGCTGAGGCCATATTAACATTCACCATCATTTGCTTGACCGCAGTGGGCATGTATTCTGCAAAGACTTCACTGTATGTTTTACCCTGATCCTTAGCATATCCTTCAACATGCTGATCTGTAGACACATACTTGTGATCCTTTTTGTCCTCGCCTAGCCAGTCTTGGTTTTTATACCAAGTACTTTTTCCTGAACCGGGAACTCCGACTAATTGATAGCATTTTGGTCTTGTCATTTTGTTTCCTCGGCGGCATCCAATAATGTATTTTTTAATAACTTTTTCTTGGCTCTGTCTTTGCGCCAGCCTTCACGCATTTTTTCTCGTTTGGCTAATTCTTTTGGATCAGGACTAACTGCAATAGGGTCCAACAGTTGTTCTACGGTGTCTAATGTAGGGACAAAAGCATCATATGCATTTTTATTCATTTCAAATCCAATAAAATTTCGACCCCATCTCAATGCTGTTCTGCCAGTGGTCATGCCGCCGCCAAAGCAATCCAACACAGTGTCTCCTCTATTGCTGGAGTACATAATAAATTTTTCAATAAAGTCTTCGTTCAATTGATTCTTATTTTTAGTCTGTCCAGGATTGTGCGCTCTAGGCATGTCTTGCACAGTCAATCGATCGTGATAACTGTCCTTCTGATCAGTATACTTGTAATTGCTGTTGAATGTACGTTTCTGACGACCCTTGTCTGGTTTAGCCCAGAACAGCACATGATAGTGACTGCTGACAAATTTATTCTTAGTACTGACACCAAAACTGTATTTGGCAATGATGTGATTGACTTCTTCTAGTTCTGTGGCATGTAGAGCATTTAAGATATGATGTAGATTGCTGTAACCGCTAACAATGTACATACTGCCGCCAGGACGTAGCACACGGGCACACTCGTTGATCCAGTCACTACTAAATTCAGCATACTGATTCAGTGGTACATCAATATATCCAGGAACCACCTTGGATTCGTCTCTGTGGTAATGCACATCCAATCCGTCTCCGTCAATGCCATAAGGGGGATCAGTAAACACAAGGTCTACTGAATTATCTGCAACATATTGTTGCATTCCTTCAATACACGATTGATTGTAAACTTTATAAGTTACTGTCATAATATTATTTAATGTTGTTAATATACGTCTTAATATAATTTTTAAGGCCTTGGACAAAATCTACTGCTTGTTGGGAGCCGCCGGACATCACCGTAGGTGTTGCTAATATGATTCCTTTGTTAGTGGGAATGTTAGCAGTGATGCCGTCGCCTCCGGAAACAATATGTTGTTCTACTACCAATCGATCAAAAAGAATAGCACCTTGATTACCAATAAAAATCAAATAGTCTGCATAGTTGGCGGGCAAAACTTTATGAGTATTTGTTCCCATACTGTTCATAAGTTTAATCCCGCCAGTTTGTTCCCGCAGTTCTTTTTTAGAAACTGTATACAGAGCATTCTCTACATACTTCATTTCAACGCGAGCATCTAAACTGGGGATAATAAGATCACATCCTTCTTCACCCACATATTTTATACTGCCTGATGAATATTCTTCGATGCTTTGTTCAAAGATCATTGCTTTAAGAAATCGAAGTTGTGCATCATTTGCTTGTTTGCCCAGTGCTGTTGTCAAACGAGCAAAGCGTTGAAAATCCATATTAGATTTAAAAAAGTCGGCCACTTGTTCTTTAGTTGTCATTTAATATCTCCTAGATATATTGTTAAATTTAATTATAACACAAGTTACAAATAAAAGCAAAAATATTAAGAGATATACAAACTTCATCCGATTGTCACATAGTAGGGCCGTTGCCACTCTTAAAGCCCACGGTACCACCTTCTGCTTCGATGCGTTTGATAACGTCTTCAAATAAGATAGGAGCAAAATCCGGAGTTTGTTCAACACAAACGCAGTGGTAGCGAGTATCAATTACAGGAATTCCATACTTACCTGCAGGTTCCATCATTACACGATTAGCGTGTAAGTGACCGTGAATGTTAGTACCGAAACGGCCTAACGACTCTGGGTGCAACGGAATATGACTTAAAATAAGTCCGTTCATCACGTGGTAAGCACGTAATTCTCTAAAGTGCAAACGATACTCGTCATCACGGAAGATATCGTGGTTGCCGCGGATTAACACTTTGTCACCGTTTAACCGATGTAAGATTTTCAATGCCTTGCGGTTGATAACCACGTCACCCAAGTGATAGACCTTGTCAGTGGGCTTGACACGGTCGTTCCAGGCCTTAACCATAGATTCGTCCATCTCATCTGCATCATCCCACGGACGTAATTTTGTAACTCCATCGTTACGAGTAAAGCGGCAAACGCCCATGTGTCCGAAGTGCGTGTCGCTAACTAAAAATACACTAGGCATAATAGCCTCCTTTTGTTAATGAACGGAGGCTTCGGCTGCAACCTCACATTCGACTACCCAGTTATTGAATTGGGTAAATTTGTTTACTTCTAGACCTAACCCAACTGCTTCATTTACAAAATGCTGTAATAGTGAATTGTACAGTTCGTCGGGCATTGTATCCTTATTGAACTTAATTTTCATTAGTATGTTTCCTTCACAATATCAAACTCTTCAGCAGGCCACTTGGCCTTGAACTCGTCCGATTTGACATATTCGTTGTATGCCTTGGCATCAAAGAACATCTTGTGGAATACAGTTTTAAATTCACCTTTTGGATTTATTGTTAGATAAATCGATTTTGCTTTGCCGGCCATTATGATGTTCCTTTATTCAGTAATTGCTTTTCTAAAAACTAACTCTTGTCTAGCAAACGCATCTCGTTCCCAGGGCTGATCCAAATATTTGATTCGCTTAGTATATCGTTTGCCGCACCAGTAATTGACACCATTCTTAATTTTAAGAATACCTTTGGCCATTTGACGTACATGAACCATTTCATGTGCCAATGTAACGCCAATTGATTTGATAGACATAGAGGGTTTGATAACCACTACGTAACTATCCAAAATGTCAACCGGAACAGTATAACCCATTTGTTCGCAATCTTTTTCCAATCTAACAACCAACGATTTTCTAGTGTTAGTTAATCCAAGTTGCTTGACCATAGAAGGAAGAATAGCCTCGATAAATTGCTTCTTCTGTTTACTATGTGCTTCTACAAGGTAATCCATGTTCACTCCTGTTTAGTGTAAGTGTATATTATAACACAGGCTCGCAGATTAGTCAACTGATTCAAAAGTCCGCCAATTATCGATATTGAGTTTATGACATATTACACTCTTAACATTCCAAATCAATGTGACGACCCTTGTCCAAATCCAACCGAAGATTTCTACTTACTCGTTCCGCAATAACCTGGTCAAGTCTGCGTTCCTCAATCTTTTTGGCGTATTCCTCGGTTCGTTGTTTGTCCATACGAGCCTGATCCAAACGATACTGTTCTAGATTGTATTTTATAACGCTCTGTTCTGCTCTTGAAATGTCCATAGTCTGCTCCTCTTTAAATTAATTATACTGTCAAAAGAAAACCCTGTCAATCAAAATTAACAGGGTTTGATGTTGCATTTTTACAACAAAGCATATTGAAACACACTAACTACCTTGGTATGTACTCAAGTTCGATGAACCGCTACGACCCTATCTTTAATGTGCTTCAATATGCTCTGCATCCCCCGGCGGTAATTATAGAGTATCAAGATATGACGCTATCATACCCATCACACACTCCTTCCACCCGCTTCCCGACAGGGACCGTTCTCGCATTGCCAGCGGCCTTTGGGTTCGAAGACTACCACCCGTACATGTCACTGTACTTCTCATCGTGCGGGTCACACTATCCGGAGACACCCGGAACGTTCATTGGTCGGAGTACAAAGATTCGAACTTTGGACCCCCTGGTCCCAAACCAGGTGCGCTACCAGACTGCGCTACACTCCGAAACTAACTGGTACCTGGACACGGTTTCGAACCGCGGACCCTCTCGGTGTAAACGAGACGCTCTACCCCTGAGCTATCCAGGCAAATCTTTATATAACTTTTCTAATATACTCTCGTCCAATTTTACCTGCTTGAAAATCAAGCAGTGCAGTGATCGGAGCATCTAGTTGTGAACTATTTTCGTCTTTGCGATGTTGCCTTGCCAATTCTCTGCAACGTACCGCAGCCATGATTACTAGATCAAATCTGTTGCCACCTGACAGTTCGACACATTTTTCAATGTCAATACTGGGACCACGACTGAGTTGTTTGAATGCCATATATACCTTTTATGTTGTTGTTAAACTTGGAGCGGGATGGGAGAATCGAACTCCCGACATTAGATTGGAAATCTAAGGTAATACCATTTTACGAATCCCGCATTGTTCTTTTATGAACCTTGTCGATCACCCTTGGTGGCTTTTGGCCTAATACCAGCGGCCAGTTCTGCTTGAATCATTGCGTTTTTGTACGCATGACGCTTAACTGGATCCACTATGGTACACATAAATCGTTTGGTCTGCTTACTGAGTTTGAATGTTGATGTAGATTTCATATATGCTCTTTATAAAAAAAATTGGCGGAACGACTGAGACTCGAACTCAGAAAGCGGCTTTCACCACTCGACGGATTAGCAATCCGCTCCAATACCATTATGGGACCGTTCCTTGCATTCTATGTAGCCGGGAGGCTTCGAACCTCCATGGGTTTTAAAAACTATGTTTGCAACCCGACCCCACTGTGTAACACTGTGGGAGCTTTGCCTATTTGCTAACGGCTACATATGTAATTATACATTCTGTCTGCCGTAAAGTCAAGTGTTTTTTAATTATATCTTTCCACATTGATTTACAATGCTGAGTTTGAATCCTGTGGATTCTTGCAATGCCTGTTTGAAACGTCCTTGATACGGCAATTCCAACGTGTACGGCATCACACTGTCTATACCAATTATAAATTGGTGGTTGGATTTGAAATCATAACTGCCAGTGCGACATTCTTGATAAATCAATTGAGCGTCACGATAGAAACTCACGGCCACATTGACAGGTTTGTTCAAACCTGTACGCACAGCATCCATGGGTTCTCTGTCTGCAAAATCATAAGTGGATCCAGTAAATCCCAACCAATTTTTGGTAATTTTAACATAACAGTTGGCACAGTTGTTATTGACAAAACTGTGCTGAACTATGTCCAATGTTTCTTTTAGTGCTGAGAGAAAATTATTACTCCATTGTAAATCATATTTGATCACAAAAACCGCACTCGCACCTTGCACCTGTAACTGTGAATTCAACACTGTAGGTGTCAACGCTCGAGCGGGATAGTCAGCCAGCACAGTGTTCAGCAGTTGTAATCCTTGATTAGCAGTGCGTTCTTTTGAAGTCAACAGTCTATCTGCTTGACCAGTAAGTGATTTGCCATCAATGACTGCATCGCTGGAAAATCTACCAATTATACGATCTGCAATGATATTGTCTTTGACCCAGACATCAGCGATCACAGTCCATTGTTGGTTTTGATTTTTACTAGACACCACTTGGTATTTTTCAACGTATGCACTGCTGTACGATATAATATCATTTTTAACAAGATTGTTTTTGCTGACTTGACTTTCAGTCAGCACAACCGATTTAGATTGTTCGACAGCAGATCGCAATGCCGATTGAGTGGCTTGCGATTCTGTGTTACCGAGGCCACTCACACGGAATGGATTGGCCCATGCTGTGTTTATGCACAGCACTGCCGTCAATATCAGTTTGACTAACATTATCCACCAAATTTTCTACGCATAACTTGTTGTGCTCGATCACTGTCTCGATCCCAACGAATAGTTACTTTGGCAGTTTGTCGATCAACAATTTTTTCATCGCTAACATAGACACCTCTCAGTATGCCTGAGGCCTGTGTTTTAATAATGTCAGTCACTGTGCGAGCAATGTCATTGCTGTTTTCTCTCACAGCCCAATTGGATTCTTTCATAGCGTCGTCGTCACTCAATGCAACTTCTTCTGCATTGTTGATGCGATTTTTGATACGATCATTGGCTTTTTCGATATTCTTAGTCATTGTATTGACCACTTGAGTAGTGGACACCTCTTCTGATAAGAATCTACGTAGTTTGGCCTTGGCCTGCAGTTCGGCTACTCGAAAAGCATCTTCTCGATTGTTTTCACTGTTGCCATTTGAAGTGGCATAGCCAGTGACTTCAATTGCTCGAAAGTCGCCTTTGATACACAACGATGGAACTAAACCAGTTCCCCATGAACATTCCCATTCAATCTTTACACCTTGCCGTTTAAAACTTGAAGAAAGTTTTTGGCTGCTCAGTGCTTCAACTTGAGGACCGTCTACAGTTTGCTTAGTGCCTGCGCATCCGCTGATCATTGAGCAGATTACTATTGCTGTAAAAACCAATGGAGGTTTCATTTTGCCATCTCCTGTGAGTGTGTTTTAACTGTATCAACTGTGTTATCAAACATTTTAACGATGCCTGAGAGTCCAACAGTTGCCAAGATCAATCCGAAGATTGTACCAATTACAAAGTTTTTCATATTTGCCTTTCTATGCCTGTGTGTTAATGATGTCAACAGTATAACTGTTTTTTTCAAAGTTGTCAACTGATTTTGGTGTAATACCAATTGTTGTCTGGTGTGGTATTTGTGACGATAAATATTTTCCAATATGTACTGCATTGAATCTCCAATCCAAACCGGTGTTGATATGGTTACACCAATCCTTGCCGATCACTGCCTCAAAAAAATGGATAGTTTCAGTTCATCAGATATAGATGTGTTGATTTCATATACTAAAAAAGATGAGATTGATGAGTATAAAAAAAACTTTGATGAAATTGATTCTTTTGTCAAAAGTAAGAAATCTTTATTTCAGGCTATGGTTCTCCAAGATCCTGTCATTGGTCAAATTTTATATTCTTATTTGCCTTGGATCAAGGCCATAGAAGAACCTGCAGAAATAAAATTTCAAATAGTCGACGGTGCCGGATTTTTGTTACCCCACAGAGATATTAACCGTTGTGCTTCTATATTCATTCCATTAAATACCAACACAGGGATAAACTATTTTTATAAGGACATCAGTGGTAACAAGTCTGTCTTTAGTTTACCAACTAATTTAAGAAAAGTTTACACAAAAAAAATGCATCTAAATCAAGCCTACCTATTTGATCATTCAGCCATACATGGGTTATACCTGCGTCGGGGACCTAAACTGTCATTGGCGCTGAGTTATTACAACACTCCTGTAGATCAATTATATAATATTCTTAAACAATACAATCATGCTGTGTAGTCATAGTCACAAATTTATTTTTTTAAAAACAAAAAAAACCGCATCAACATCTTTAGAAATCTTCTTTGAAAGATACTGCCGTCCGCCTGGCTATGACATAGGATTTTCATCTGACGAATACATTGGACCAACGGGCATTATAGGACAACGCTCATCTGGTGGTTTTTCAAAAGGAATATTTCATTCCCATATGTCAGCACACGCGGTAATGGACAATGTCGATGCTGACATATGGAATAATTATTATAAATTTACTTCAATAAGAAATCCCTATGATAAAGCAGTTTCTGCTTTCTGGTATCATTACTCTAAAGATTTAGCATTGTACCGCAAAATTCAAACCTATGCATTGGATGAATTAAGACAAGAATTTAAACAATTTATCATACAGCCAATAGTTTATTCAGTGTTACAAGATGATGAAATTTTTCTAATCAACAATCAACCAATTGTAAACAAATTTATCAGATATGAGAATCTATTGGAAGACTTAGATCAAGTTTGTAAAGATTTACACATTGATCTGCCCGTTGATCAATTAGGTAACTACAGATCAGAACACAGATCGAAAGAATTTGATTATCAAGAATATTACGACGAAGAATCAAAACTGGCAGTGTCTAAAAATTTTAGTTGGCAGATTGATTATTTTTCTTATAAATTTTAACAACGATTACAAACTCAATTTCTTACGTTTGTAGTCCTCAAATAGTCCTTGACTTATGTCAAGCAAAATATGTTCTTGTGATTTTCTAAGACTCAACAATTGATCAAGATCTCCCACACCGCCCATGGTGGCAATGGCCCAATTGCTTAATCTAAAATCTAAATTGGGATCTTGATACAGCATTTTAATCTTGTTGGTCAATTCGACAGATTCATAGAAATTCATGTGATCATTTTCCCAGAACATTTCAAAAGGATAATTCGAACTTTGTCCTAATTTTCTGTATCCGTATTTTTCATAGTTGGCACTTATTTTAGAAGGATATGCAAGGTCACTGGTTTGAATGCTCAGCGGATGCATGGTAAAAGCTTGACCCTGCCAATTGTCTTTCAACCAACTCACTGTATCTGCTAGGTTATCTTTAGTTTCATGAGGTAGGCCTGCTATTAAACTAATAGATCCTCTGTATCTCTTACTGCCATTGTTTTCAAAATAATTACGTAACTCTAAAAGACCGCTTTTAACACGGTCAGGATGCATGCCCTTACCTATGGTCTTGGCAGTGATATGATTGAAACTTTCAATACCATAATACTGTCCCAAGAAATTCATCCTTAACAGTTCTTCTCTGTCCATTGGCCTACTTATTGCCAAGTCTGCTCTTATAAAGCCTGCAAAAAACGGAGTAAATGATAATTTTTCAACTTCGTTGGCAAATTTGGTAATTTTTTCTGTTCTGTCATTAAATGTTTCGTCAGGAACAGAATAATGTTTTATTCCGTATTTGTCATAGGTTTCCTGCATCTGCAGTCTAAAGTCTTCTCCATCTCTTGAATAATCTCCCTTAACACCCAAAACTGGAAAATTGCAAAAGTCACACTGGAATTTACATCCTCTTGATAGTTCTATAGTTAGCCATTCCTCGGGATCAAGAAAATCTCTATCTTCATATCTTACCATTAAACTTTTTAAAGGATATGCTGGATAAAAACTGTTGGCATCAATGTGTTTGCCCATGTTAGTTGACAAGGTAAATGAAGGACAAGAGCCGTTGCTAAAGAGATACTTTAACAAGTCTAACAGCCCATGCTCACCAAACCCACTTATGTTATAGTCAACACATGCGGATTTAGTTTCCATTCTTGCACCTGAACCAACTATGATAGGAATATCTGGGTAGTCTTTTTTAAAATCACTGCAAAAAGATTCTACATCATTGTTCCAAATGGCGAACAAAAAACTAAGTCCCACAAACTTGGTATTTTTGGTAATACGAGATTTCAGTAGGGCCTGTCGTTCTTCCGGGGACCAATGCCTCAAAAAGTCTATAACTTCAACCGACCAGCCATGCTCTCTTAGAAAACTGGCTATTCTATAAACGCCTAGATTTCTAACCCTTGCCGTTGGTTCACTACCGTAATTGAATAAAATACATTCTAACATTTTTACCTTTTTGTTCGGGATCGCATTTCTATTATATACTTATTGTAAAATATTGGTGTCCCCAGTAGGAATCGAACCTGCATCTAATTCTTAGGAGGAATTCGTTCTATCCATTGAACTATAGGGACAGTGGCCGGTCTTGAGAGGATCGAACTCCCACCCTCGGTTTCGAAGACCGAGATGATATCCATTTCACCAAAGACCGAATTATGTGGAGCGGGATAGGAGAATCGAACTCCTGACTAAACCTTGGCAAGGTTTCGTTTGACCATTAAACTAATCCCGCTTATATATGGTGCCCCAGAGGAGACTCGAACTCCTAAAATTTGGCTTCTAAGACCAACACGTATACCAATTCCGTCACCGGGGCTTAAACTTACTTATCATTGGAACAGCGGGTGAGATTCGAACTCACGGTTTTGCGGATTTGCAATCCACTGCATTGGGCCTCTCTGCCACCGCTGCATAAACTTGGCGAGCCAGGAGAGATTCGAACTCCCAACATGCAGTTTTGGAGACTGCCGTTCTGCCAATTGGAACTACTGACTCATTCTTTTGGTGCCTCCGGCGGGAGTCGAACCCACATTGGCCAATTATCTGTTGCACACGGGATATAAATCCGCTGTTTTACCATTAAACTACAGAGGCATATCTTGGTTGCGGGGGAAGGACTCGAACCTCCGGCTTCCAGGTTATGAGCCTGGCGGTCTACCACTGACGTACCCCGCGATAAAAATGGTGGAGGAGACAGGGATCGAACCTGCGACCTATTGCTTGCAAAGCAACCGCTCTCCCAACTGAGCTACACCCCCATTTGTTATACATACCTGTTATGGACAGTAATCGCCCTACTGCCGTTTGTGGAATTCACACTTCCTGGAACGCTTATTACTAAGACCGCTAAGTCTATGATTCGACGACCTCCACATCCTGTTAAGGTTAACCTTAGATTAGATCTAAGTGAGCCGGCACTCCCCTATATTGCGTCGGATGACATTATGCAGGTGAACACTGCATTTTTCCGGATATGTATAACAAATGGAAGAGCCTAGGGGAGTCGAACCCCTCTTCTTAGGATGAAAACCTAATGTCCTAACCGATAGACGAAGGCTCCACATTGTTACTATTAATTTTTAAAGAACACAGTCAATTGCTTAACATGCATCTATTATACAACAGAACAGCATCTGTGTCAACTGTTTTCTGCAATTATTTTTCTAGATTAGAATCAACGGATATCAAATCTAAAATTTCACCTTGAGCTAACGAGCCCAGATTTAGTTCGCCTAGATGGCAGATTACCGATGCGGCTGTACAATCTCTTGGCGTGTACAATACCAGATTATCCGCCAAGGGAACAATTTTCCTTGACAGTGCAGTACATAGTAATGGCTGCTGATCCAAGGGATACAACAAATGATCAGTAAATTTTTCCAGGGCTTTTCTTTTATTGACGATGACTGTATTTTTAAAAGTATCGTGATCTTTCAATACACTGTACAGTGAATAGATAGTATGGTATGGTCCTGTATTTTTTTGGTCGATATGTGTCATCAAATCCAAATAGAAAGATTGTGCAACTGGAAAAATTGTGAGGTCTGCATTGAAAGCAACAAATGCCGCACCCGCTAGACCAAACAATCCCTTGCAACTACTAAATGCTAAAACATCTGCAAGATCATGATCTTTCTCTAAACCTATAGAACCAGTGGCATCTAACATCAGTTTGGCATGAAGCCTGTCTGCTATGTTTTTTAATTTTTCTATGGTCGTCAACTTGCCGCTGGCAGTTTCAACTGGGCAAGCCAATACCCAATCATATGTCCCTTCAACATTTAAGTTTTCTAATTCTATAAAATCCACATCCGTATTTGTCTGTGAACAGATATCATAAACTCTCTGAGAATAATATCCTGTGTTAATTACTAGGACTTTACCTTTGATTAAATTTTTAATAGCAACTTCAATGGCCAGACTGGCCGAGCCAGTCATGGACACAACTGTTTTATCTGCTCCTACCATAACAGATATCTGATCCAGCACATATTTTTTAATTTGCTGATAGTCAGCATCTGCTCTGCCAAAGCAGGGTAAAATATCCAGTGCGGCATCCGGAATATCTGCTGGCCCTGGAGTAAAGAAAACTTTTTTCATTTTACGCTGTTTCTGTAACTTAGTAATTCGTCTGGACGATAATCCACACTGCTTTGTTTATTATTCACGGTGATTTCAAAAAATACAGAACCCGGTGTCAGTAAGGTAATTCCAGTAATGTCGTTCACTGTGACTTTTTCAACTGTGTCATATCCGGAAATTTTAGCCAGTTTGTGAAATTCAAATTTGGGATCCAGTGTAGGATGTGAGCCAACTGATGCATGAGAGCCGTTGTTAAAGACTAGGTGGAATATATTTCTATTACTCAATAACATTGAACTCAAATGCATGAACTGCGCACCGTCACCATCTAAACAATAAATTCGTTTAGATGAATATTCTGACAATCCTCTAGCTAAAGATGATGCCAAACCCATTCCGCCAACAATAGGCAGAATCTGCAAATTTCTATTTTTAGATTGATGTATGTGCATCAGTTCTCTAGAAGTCATACCACATGTGGAAACCAACAAAGATTCTTCAGGAACATTATCATAGACTTTTTTTATGACTTCATACCTATCAGGGCCTTCGGATATCTCAGGCAAATCCTTGTGAGGCGACCATTTAACACTGTGGTCTGTTAATATAGCCACAGGCCTGTTTAATTCTTTAGTTCTTTGTACTGCCTGTTTAACTGTGTTTTTGAAATTTTCATCTAACCTGTAGCACTCAATATCTAATACATTTAGTATGGACATAGTAGATCTTCCAATCAGTCTATGCTGTGGTTCATCAGTCTCATATCCCCTGTGTCCTATCAACAATACCATAGGTATGCTGTATACATCATTGCTGCATATAGATGCCAGTGGGTTAATTATGTTACCCAGTCCAGAGTTCTGAAGATAGACCACACTGGGATTTCCGTTACCAATTGCTGCGCCAGCAGCCAGTGCAATGGCCTGTGCTTCATTACCGGCCACAATGTGTTTTATAACAGCGGACTTATTGACTGCCCAACAAAATTCTTTTAGTAAAGAATCGGGTACTCCTGTAAAGAAATCAATGTTCTCGTCAATGAAACAATTTAAAAATACATCCGAATCTATGATCATTTATTTGCTAACTTTAAAAATGAGTCAAGTGGAAATATATTTTCTTCTACTTGTGCTAGACCATCCTGTTGCAAAATACATTCTGAAACTGCTATCATAGCCTGTGTTGCTGCCCTGCTCATCTGATTGGCATATACCACAATAGAAATTCCATTATTGAACAACTCTGATTCCTTGACTTTATAGTACGTGGTTGGTACACACATTATGGGTGTACTGCTGAATTTTGCAAGTTCGTTGGCAAACTGATAAATCCTATTGGGGGATTCAATTTTGTCATGGATCATGATGCCAGCACTGCCAGCGTCTATATATGCACGAGCACGATCTAGTGCATCTTCGAGATCCTGTCCCAAATTGAAACTTTCGATCCTGGAGAAAATCATAAAATCATCATTTTGCAATGCTTCTATAGATTTTATTTTGTTACAGAAATTTTCTACAGATTCTCTAGTGTGCCCTGTGCTTATAAAAGAATTTTTCTTACTGCCTGTTTTATCCTCAATTACCACGGCCTTGACATTGTTGTTTTTTAAATTTGCAACATTTATCTTTAGATGATCTATTGCGCCGCCTGTGTCTATGTCAACTATCACGGGCTTGTCTGATACTCTAGATATCTCTTTAATGGTATTCAATCTTTCACGAATTGAAACATACTCTGTATCTGGCAACATCAGTGTAGTGGAGTCACATAGACTACTAGACCAAAAACCATGAAATTCTTTATTTTCAAAACTGGCGCTGGATGCTATGTATGCACTTAACGCAGAATGTACTTCTATTATTCGCAGTTGATTCTTTTCTCTGAGTATACTTTTCATTTCTTATATTTACCCAGCACATTTACAAGTTATAAATAAATTCATGCGTAAGATAACCATTTCAAATAGTTTATACCTAGACTCGTTGATCCTAGAAGAGAAATTCATTAGGAAAAATAAATTCCAAGACTACAACGAGCCTTGGATATACAGCAACGAAGGGGACTTATACCGAATACAGTATCCTTCTTCTGTGGGTGCATTTAAATTGGAATTGCCCACTATCCAAAATATAGTAGAAGATTATTTTAGCAACAGTGTATATCTATTTCAAGACAAGATCAATTATCACGGTGGGTATAAGCCGCACTATGATCTACAGGATGGCTGGGATCAATATGCTGACAACTTCTTCACTATGGTAATCCCGTTGGTCGAAACAAGCAGATTTTCCTTTGCTGTAAATCATAATTTTTCTACCAAAACCAAATACGATTATGATTTCAGCAACGTTCAATGGCAAACACAAGATCTAACGCCTGGAAACGCTGTGTTGTTTGACGGAAGAGAATTGCATAAAACTGAACCCGAAACAGATCGTGCAGTTTGGATAGTTTCTTTTGTCAGCACTGAATTTCCAGACGCTGCTGAAAATTATAAAATCAACAAGTGGAAAAATTATCCGCCAGGTGACGTGAAAGAAAAGCAACAGAACATGTATTGATTCATCAGGTGGCAGTCTGATGAGTTAAATTTTCATTTGCTCTGCACCTAATAATGGAACTGCTTATGTTTGGTACCTTGGGAAAAATTATTAATCTATCAGGAGAAATAGGGTTCCTGTTGTCATCCCCGTGTACCAAAAAGTCAATACTGTGCTGATCTAGGAATTCCTCAGTAATCAACCAGGGACTAGGTATAACTTCACTTACATACCTAATTGATTCTAATATTTCTTTTCGTGAATCAAAGTCCAGTTCGGGCACATACCCTTTTTTCGACTCTACCTCATCATCAGTAGTTAACGCTACAATCACACGACCAAATTGATGTGCATTGCGCAGTAGACGAATGTGACCGTGATGTAATATAGTCAAAGACATATCCACCAAAATACGTTTCATCAATAGACCCTGGTTAGTTTACTATGACTTCTTGGCTCCGCCATCATGTGCTCGACAGCAGTTTTCCAAACTTTATAATGCTGAGTTTCTTTATGATCCATCTCTGCTTGCAGATCCAAGTAGTCTTCATAATGAACAAAATGATTGAGATCTGCTGTGTCTTGAAAAACGTCAAAAGACAACACTCCTTTCTCTGCTCTTGCGCCCAGTACCTTGAGTTCTGTTAACTTGACATAATCATCTACAAATTCAGGTTTAATCCGAATACTCACTACTTTTAACATTAATTTTCCCTTAGTAAATTATTTAGTTGGTGCATTTAGACAAAGATAAAACTTTGAAATATTAAATTAACGAGGAGTTCGATACAAGAATATATAAGTAATAAACTCACAAAGATCACATGAAACTGTTTTTAACATACAATCAGAGCGCAAAGAGTTATGAAAGATTCAAAGGCTACGAATTCAATAGGTTCAAAGATGCCTGTGATCATGCGGGCGTTGAGTGCCATCAATTTGATCCTGGCTGTTTTCCAACTGTGGATGAAGACTCTTCGGATATATGCGCTGTCAATATGTCTGGTTCCATGAACGAAAGCCATTATAGATTTCTAAGAACGCTGGAAATCAAAGGCGCAAAATTACTTAATTCTGCCAATGGTTCAAAAACGGCTGAAGAAAAAATGCTGTCAAATCTAGAGATGGCACACTATGGACTACCTGTTCCTAAAACTATAGATTTAAACTTGTCACACACAAATTTTAACATGGAATATCTTGTGAAAAATATTCTAAACAATGTGGGCATGCCATGTGTAATCAAGTCCCCCAATGGCAACAACGGCAATGCCGTGGTAAAAGTAGAAAACGAAAACAATCTAGTTGACCTGCTGGGGCTTCTGGGCTGGACCTCTGTGAGGTACGGTGATTTTTTCAGTACGTCTAATTTAATGGTGCAGGAATTTATTTCATCCACACAGGGAAAAGTTATTCGATTGGTATTTCTAGATAATGAAGTTTTGGGTTGCGAATTAAAAACAAATCCTAATTTTTGGAAACCACAGAGTCCATTTGTGTATAATTCAGAAAATAATATCATTGTGGATCAGGGAAAGTATATTCCCAACTCAGGTTATAAAAGAGAAAAAACAGCAGCATCTGCGGAGATGATAGAGTTGGCTAAAAAAGTCAGCGATCTATTCAAGTTGAACTTTTTTGGTTTAGATCTATTATTTGGACCGTCTGGATACATCATTTGTGAAGTTAATACCAGTCCACAGTTAGAGGGATTCGAAAAGTCCACTGACATCAATGTGGCTGAAAAAATCTTACAGTTTTTACAGAGCAAATAAAACTATATGACAAACAAATACGATTTCACCGTGGCGCAGGGAACACTTACTCTAGAGGTGATAAATTCACTTGTTGATCCCACTCTGCTGTTCGATGTGGCTATTAGACCATACAGCAGAAGACCTTATCTACTGATATCCAAACCGGCAGCAAGACAAATTCCCATTCGTCCTTCTTTTATGAACAGCATGGTTAGTCTTTTAGTGGATCAGATCACGGATATAGAAGGTCCTGTACTGGTTATAGGCATGGCAGAAGGAGGTATAGCGCCAGGCGCCAACTTGCATCGCGAGTTGATTTCAAGATCTCTAGAAAGTTATTACACCTGCTCCACTAGGATGAGGTTGGATAAAGAAATACTGTTTCAATTTGAAGAAGCGCACAAATGGGCGTTGCCGCATAAAATTTATCTATCCGCTGACCCAACTATCTATGATCGAATAAAAACCATTGTGATAGTGGAAGATGAAATCACCACTGGCAATACCACTATGAATCTACTGCAGAATATTGTGGACAGCAACAGATTTAAAAACTTAAAAAAAATTATACCTGCTGCGTTTGCAGACTGGAGTCAGGCTGCGGCCGATAAAAGATTTCCCGGACTATCAAGTTCCGTGAGCCTGCTTACTGGTTCAGTGAAGCACAAAAACATATCTGCAAATCCTGTGTCACCGGAAGTGTACGAATGGGAAAAAATTATCGACAATATAAATCTAGAGAAAGATTGGGGTAGGTTAACCAGTAAAACTATAGATGACAGTTTGTTGCCGGACTTTATATGCAAGCCTAGAGAAAAGACGCTTGTGATTGGGTCAACAGAATATGCCTGGCCGCCTTTTATGCTGGCAGATAGATTAGAAAAACAGGGTGCCGATGTGGAATTTGTTATTGCTCAACAAAATACTTTGACAGTGGGAGAACCAATAAAGCAAACGTTCATATTCCGTGACAACTATGGATTGGGAATAGATAATTTTCTATATAACGTAGACGTGGAAAAATATGAAAAAATTATCTATTGTGCAGAAACGCCTCAAGACAGCATAGACAAAAAATTAATCGATCACCTTAATCCAATACTAGCCCTGGACGTTTAATAAATACAATATGAAAACAATTAATAAAACAAATTTCTCAATCAGCGAATTTCACAACTTTCCTGTGTTGTTTGATAAAACACAACCAACAGGAGTCTGGGATAATTTAGATTTTAAGGAATGGAGGAAAAATGAACGTGCATTTTTACTTGCACAGACTCTAAATTCCTGTACTGTAGACGGAGTTGCATGCGAGTTTGGTGTTAGTACAGGAACTACTGTTACTCAAATAGCCAATCATTTCAATACAGAAGTAGTCTACGGATTCGACAGTTTTGAAGGACTGCCTGAAGAGTGGCCCTTAAGCGATTATTTTTCTGTTCCTCAAGGTCGGCTGTCAACGGGCGGCAATTTACCAAATGTTCCTAATAACACTAGTTTGATTAAAGGATGGTATAACGAAACCCTTCCCGAATGGCTGAAAGAAAATCAGAAAAATATTAAGTTTCTGCATTTGGACAGTGATGTATATTCCAGCACTTTGACTGTTTTAAATTTATGTAATTCTCTAATAGTACCCGGCACTGTGATACAGTTTGATGAATTCTATCCCTGGGGTGAAGATTTATTGGACATTTTTGTTAAATGGGAAGAATGGGAATACAAGGCCCTTAAAGAATGGACAGAAACAAACGACAGAGAATTTGAACCGTTACATAGAAACAATTATTTTCAGTGCGCTATAAAAATAACGAAATAAAAACAGGATAGATTTAACACAGTGCTACCGTTGCACTTTAGAGAAATAAAAATTTGGCGGAAGACGGAGGAGTCGAACCCCATCCCTGTTAAGAGAACCCAGTTTTCAAGGCTGGTCGCAGGACCAACCCCGCTGCATCATCTTCCTAAAATTGGTGCCCCATGACAGAATCGAACTGCCGTAACCTGATTACAAAACAGGTGTAATACCATTATACTAATAGGGCAAAATTGGTGCGTCTGGATGGGATTGAACCACCATTACTAAGTTCGTAGCCTAGAGTATTATCCATTATACTACAGACGCATATTTGGGGTAACCAATGGGGAACGATCCCATACTACCAGTTTCACAGACTAGGGTGCGAACCTCTACACTATGGTCACCATTGTTTGGCAGAGGGTACAAGAATCGAACTTGTGATCTCGGAATCAAAATCCGATGTTATACCATTTAACTAACCCCCAACAATTTGGTAGCCTAAGGTGGGAACGATCCACCGACCTACCGCTTATCAAGCGGTTGCTCTACCACTGAGCTACTAGGCTGAAATTGGTGCTGGGTAGGTGCTCCAGCGACGATCGTCTTGATATTATCTCACGCCCCTTGTTTGGTGCTCCGGGACGGAATTGAACCGTCGACACACGAATTTTCAATCCGCTGCTCTACCAACTGAGCTACCGAAGCCGGCACGGGGGAATTGAACCTCCTGTCTCCGTCTTATACAAGACGTTGTTTTGCTATTAAACTACCAGCCGTATTCTTTATTAATCCAAATGATAAGTTTATCACCTATTAATTTATTTTGTTCTACTGAATAATTATTCGGTAGACCTGTCGTATTGGGCATAAGGGCAAGAGAAACGTCAACAGTACCACTATTAAATTTTATCCAAGGGTGCTGAATAATCAACGAAGGACGTATCACA
>Ga0209357_1000069_pt1 | contig 32803 bp, 32 predicted proteins | sample LauGreFBDMM110SD_2_FD_187573 | JGI IMG/M metagenome (GOLD analysis project Ga0209357, IMG submission 187573) | Freshwater lake microbial communities from Lake Michigan, USA - Fa13.BD.MM110.SD (SPAdes) (version 3) | ecosystem: Environmental > Aquatic > Freshwater > Lake | place: Lake Michigan... | reverse complement strand
CAGTATATTAGACTTATTAGATTAATCAGTTACTTTTTAATCAGCATTTTTCATCCAACATAGTTATTCAGCTTTGATACGGTTTTCTTTGATGATCCTTGCATACTTAATCGTCTCAGTAGCTAAAAATTGACGGTATTCGTCTGGACTAGAATACTGCGCTTCAAAGCCTAACTCGGCAAAACGTTTGACCAAGTCTGGATCAGTCATTACCCGACGCACATCGATTTGTAATTGCGCAATAACAGACGTCCCCACACCATTTGGTAAATATAAACCCCAAGATACTATTGATATAAATCCAGGAAATCCGCTTTCAATAAACGTTGGTACATCTGGTAGTAAAGCAATTCGTTTAGGGGATGCAACGGCTATTGGTCTCAATTTCCCAGCTTTAATGAGGGGCATGACAGGTGCCACTTCGGCAAACATAAATTGTATTTGCCCAGCAGCTAAATCATTTGCGGCAGCAATACCCCCTTTATACGGCACGTGGGTTGTCTGAATCCCGCTCGCTAAATTTAACAACTCCGCACTTAAATGATGGGCATTACCAACACCTCCAGAGCCAAAGTTTAAAGTGTTGGGTTTGGCTTTAGCTAAGGCAATGAAATCTTGTAAATTACGCTCGGCTAAACCTGCTTGAATTAGCATCACACTAGGTCCTGTTGAGACAAGAGATAAAGGATAAAAATCCCGCGTCATCTCATAAGGTACTTTAGATAGCAGGGGTGTAACCGTGGTTGGCCCCTGCGCTCCAAATAAAATGGCATATCCATCAGCGGGCTGATTTGCAGCATATACCATCCCAATAGTTCCACCACCGCCCGCCTTGTTTTCAACAATCACTGATTGCTTCCATAACTCACTGAGCTTTTGAGCAATTGTTCGCGCCATAATATCGGAACTGCCACCTGCCGGATTAGTGACAATCAATTTGACTGCACGGTTCGGATAATTTTGGGCGCACAAAGAACTACTCAGCCAAAACGAAAAGCTAATCATTACTAAAAACAGTTTGTTTTTATTCATATCAAATCTCCAAGATAATCGCCTGTTTAATGTAGTTGTATCATTTACCTAAATTCTTGAAGTAACTAGCTATCTCAATCATATGACTTAAAGGATACTCTGTATAAGCCTGACCCTGCTCTTTTCCCAATACTACCCAACTTTTTACAAGTTCGAATGAACTTACCTACCTATATTAATCTATTTCTATGAGTCTTTTCCTTAGTATTATTGTTCTAGGTATTCTTGGTTTTTTATCGGGCGTCCTTGGCGGAATTATTGGCTTTGGTACCACCATATTATTAGTTCCCCCTCTCATTTATTTTTATGGCCCAGTAGCGACAATTCCGGTCATTGCGATTATTGCCATCATTGCCAATGTCTCTCGGATTTTTTTATGGTGGTATGAGATTCGTTGGAAAGTTTGTTTTGCCTATGGATTGCCCTCCATCCCCGGTGTTTTTTTAGGTGCCAACACACTCGTTTCTTTAAATGAAAAATTTTTAGAAGTGATGCTCGGTATTTTTATAATATGTTTAATTCCAATTAGGCGATGGATGAGGGCGAAAAAGTTTTACCTAAGGCTTTGGCATATGGGTTTTCTAGGTCTGTGTATTGGTTTTTTAACAGGTATTGTGGCAACTACCGGAGCTCTCAGTACGCCATTTTTCCTTGCTTTTGGCTTAAGTAAGGGTGCTTTTTTAGGCACTGAAGCTGCTGGCTCACTCGGTATTTCAATTACTAAAAGTATTGTTTTTCATCGACTCGGAGTCGTTGATCAAACAATTATTATGCAAGGTGTGTTGATCGGTCTAGTTGTTTTAATAGGCTCCTACTTTTCTAAAAAAATTGTTTTACGCTTACCTGAAAAAAGTTTTACTCAACTCATGGAACTAGTTATGCTCGTATCCGGTATCACTATAATTACTATGTCAGTATTTACAATTAAAGCGTCGCTATAAGTTCATTCGCCGCCATCAATGGACGAATAGTAATCCTAAAAAAATCAGGCATTTCATAATTACAAATTTGATCAAACCCAACACTATAAATAGGCAATGATGATTAATTCCATTTCACCACTCCAACTAAAAAAATTCTTAAGCGATGGGCAAGAAATCGCATTATTCGATGTCCGGGAGCATGGACAATATGGTGAAGGACATTTATTTTTTGCTTGTTCATTACCCTATAGTCGGCTTGAATTTGATATTAGTCGACTAGCTCCTCGTAAAAATTGCCGAATTGTTATCTATGATCAAGATGGTCATGATGTCTCTTTACTTGCGCTAACTAGCCTTCAATCCATTGGTTATAGTAACGTCTCCATTTTGGAGGGCGGTGCATCCGGATGGGCAAAGGCAGGGTTTACTCTTTTTGCAGGTGTTAATCTACCCTCAAAAACCTTTGGCGAGTTAGTGGAGCATCAATGTCACACACCACGACTAAGCGTTCAAGAAGTAGCGGCCATGATTGAGTCACGTCAGCAATTTGTCTTACTGGACGGTCGACCATTATCTGAGTTCAAAAAAATGAATATCCCAACAGCAACCTGTTGTCCCAATGGGGAATTAGCTTATCGGATTAAAGGCCTCTCTAAAGATGATTCAACCCCGATCGTAATTAACTGCGCTGGAAGGACTAGAAGTATTATCGGCGCGCAGACACTCATTCATCTTGGCCTACCAAACCCAATCTATGCCCTCGAAAATGGCACCCAAGGTTGGTATCTAAATGACTTCAACTTAGAACATGGCAAGTCCCAAGACTATACAAGTCCAGCGCCTAGTCCAGCCATGCAAATGGCCGCAAAAAATCTTGCTACCCGCGCAGGGGTAGCAAGTGTTGATGCAAAAACTGTCATGCGGTGGGCAGAAGAAACTAACCGAAGTGTATTTTTATGTGATGTCCGCACTGAACAAGAATTCCTCAAAGAAACGATTCCAGGTGCGCAACACGCTCCGGGTGGACAATTAATTCAGGCAACAGATCAATTTGTTGGGGTACGAAATGCACGCATCGTACTCTTTGACTCAGATGGTATTCGGGCCAATACAACTGCTAGTTGGCTCAAACAAATGGGCCATGATGTATATGTTCTCGAGGATGGTCTTGAGAGCTCTTTGGATCTCTCATCAAACCCAATTACACCCATTCAATTACCTCTCATTGCATGTGATGAGTTAATGAGTTCTATTTCTAGAGGCCGTGCCTTTGTCCTAGATCTTCGCCCTAGTATGCAGTTTCGACAAGGCTCTATTCCCGGCTCCCAGTGGTCCATTCGTCCTAATCTCTCTCGGGATCTAAAAAATATCAGTCCTGAAAAAATCCTAGTCGTAGTAACTGATGACCCGGCAATTAATTATTGCGCAGCAATAGAATTTCTTCGTTTAGGAATTACAGCTAAATTTCTTTCAGGAGGTTTGATGGCCTGGCAAAAGGCTGGCCACTCCTTAGAAAAAAGTCCAAGAGTTCCGTCGGATTCTGAGTGCATTGATTTTCTCTTTTTTGTACACGATCGACATGATGGCAATAAAGAGTCTGCAGCGCGTTACCTAGAGTGGGAGACTGGTCTAATCGCACAACTCGATCAGCAAGAACTCGCCACCTTTTGTATTCTTCAGTAAGTATTTCTGAATACCTAGCTGCGTAGTATGCCTGCGCAAACCGCCTCAGTAACTTCAGTCATCATTGCTTTACCTCCTAAATCACGGGTATGCAGACTTGGATTTGCCGTTACTTTCTCAATAACTTGCATGAGTAATTTTGCCAAAGTAGGCTCTTGAAGATGTTCAAGCATCATCACAATCGACCAAAAAGTACCGATCGGATTTGCTAAGCCTTTGCCCATGATGTCAAACGCTGAACCATGAATTGGTTCAAACATTGATGGGTATCTTCGCTCAGGGTCAATATTGCCAGTTGGTGCAATCCCAAGACTCCCTGCAAGTGCAGCAGCTAAGTCGCTCAATACATCTGCATGTAAATTGGTAGCTACAACCGTATCAAGAGACTCCGGTCTATTAACCATGCGGGCAGTCGCAGCATCTACCAACTCCTTATCCCAAGTAACATCGGGAAACTCTTTAGAAATTTGTACAGCAATTTCATCCCACATCACCATTCCATGGCGCTGAGCATTTGATTTGGTAATAACAGTCAAATGCTTTCTGGGACGAGACTGCGCTAATCGAAAAGCATATCGCTGAATCCGCTCTACACCAACGCGCGTCAGTATGCTCATATCGGATGCAACTTCAATAGGGTGACCTTGGTGGGCACGCCCCCCTAAGCCAGCGTACTCCCCTTCGGAATTTTCTCGAACGATTACCCAGTCAAGTTGATCGCGCGTACAATTTTTTAAGGGCGTTTGAATACCAGGCAAGATTCGCGTGGGACGGACATTCGCGTACTGATCAAAACCTTGACAAATTTTCAGTCGTAATCCCCACAGAGTTATATGGTCAGGGATGTTTGGATCGCCTGCCGAGCCAAACAAAATAGCATCCACTTTCCGAAGTGGCTCTAAGCCATCAGCGGGCATCATCATGCCATGCGCACGATAATAATCTCCACCCCAATCAAAATGCTGAAATTCAAATTGAATATCCTGGTTTTTGGCAGCCAAGGCCTGTAATACTTTTTCTCCTTCAGGTACGACTTCTTTGCCAATTCCATCCCCAGGAATTGAAGCAATACGATAAGTTTTCATTTTTTTCCTAAATTAGTAGAATAATCGGAATTATAGTGCGCATACATTCAATTACTATTCTGAGTGATTCTCCATAATACGTATTAATCTAAGCCTACCCCTATTTGATCGAAAACCCGCACATATATAGACTGAAAACTTAAAAAATACCCCTCTCAAATTATTTCAAAATAAGCATTCCAACCTATTTCGATGTTTTCAAAATAGTGGTATCCTATTGCCTAAATATCAATTAAGTTTGGAGAAAGAATGTTCACATCACAATTTAAAAAAGCTTTTAACGTTTGTTTAACGTTTACAATATTCGCCCTACTTGCCACATCAACAACTCATGTCCTTGCGCAAGCTTTTCCTTCAAGACCGGTGAATATCTTAGTACCATTTGCGACAGGTGGACAAAACGATAGGATTGCTCGATTAATGGCCCCCTATTTACAAAAATATTTAGGTCAACCTGTTCAAATTATTAATAAAGCTGGTGCCGGAGCACAATTAGGTCATACCTACTTTTTACAACAGCCGGATGATGGCTACACAATATTATCATCATCAGTGAACTATATTCCTCTGAACATAGGTATTACTAAAGCACCATATAAATTGCAAGACTTTGAAATGGTGAACTTGCCTTCGAATGATTCTACAATCCTAGCAACCGCTAGTGATTCTAAATTTAAAACTATTGAACAAGTGATTGATGCATTAAAAAAGGATCCGAAAAGTATCAGTATTGGAGTTCAACCTGCTTCTGCTGATCTGATGAATTTAGCCCTACTTTTACAAGCAGAAAAAATTAATATCAAAGATGTTCGTGTGGTAACGTTTACTGGTGGCGGGCCAGCTAGAAATGCTGTTTTGGGCGGTACGGTAGATGTCGGACTGGTAGGCGCTGAAGGCTTTATACCGATCAAAAACCGGATTCGAGGACTCGTTTTATTTGATGATCAGCGTGACCCGGAATTTGCAGATACGCCACACATTGAAGAGTACGAAAAAAAACGTAATCTGTCTATTGAGTGGGTTCCGGGTTCACAGCGCGGTTGGGTCTTGCCAGCAACTCTAAAAAGCAAATACCCAGATCGTCATGCCATTTTAGTCAAAGCCATTACAGATGCCTCTAAAGATCCAGAATTTATTGTCGCCGCCAAGGCGCAGGCCCTACCTGTAAACTGGCTCGGGCCGCAAAAATCGCAAGAACTATATCTCAAAGCATCGAATACATTGCTCAAACATATTGATATCATTCTGGCGAAATAATTCGCTTGAATACTCGTATCTTAAGTAAAGGTAGTGCGTGAAAGATAACCTTCGCTTTAGCATCGACTACGGCCACTTAATATTCTTAATCATCATTTCGGCATGGGTGATTTGGTATTGGATCAATGCCAGATCCGTATCTACCAGCCCTGAAAATTTGCTGATTATTCAACCCGTTTCTATTGGTATTTTAATTTTAGCTGTCTGCATATTGCCGCAATGCTTTCGGAGTGCAGATATTCCTGATGAACTGAAGCCTGAGCCTCTTTCGACTGTAGAATTCCTTAAAATTGTGGCAGTGATGCTGGCGATGGCTGGTTTAGTTTATCTGATGTTTACAGTTGGCTTTGATGTCGGAGTCTTGTTTTTCTCAGCTATCACAACAATTATTTGTGGGGAAAGAAGACCCCTTTTGGTGGGACTATTTTCAATAGTAACTACTTTAGTGATTGTGAAAGGTTATCAGTTATTAATTACCTTTCCAATGCCTAACTTATTTCTTTAAATCCAATCAACGACTTACTTAGACTAAAGATCATCCATGTTTGATATGTCAGCATTATTAGTAGCCCTGAATTTAATAGGCTCATCTGTAGATACTTGGCTATGGGTTGTGCCAGGAATTGCGATTGGATTATTTTTTGGCGCCATGCCTGGAATATCGATCACCATGGCAATGGCGCTAACCTTACCATTAACGCTTTATATGGATTTCTTATCGGCCATCATTTTTCTGACCTCTGTTTATACAGGTGCTGGTTATGGTGGTTCAGTACCCGCAGTGCTCATTAACATTCCCGGGACATCAGCAGCAGTTGCCACTACCTTCGATGGTTATCCCATGGCTCGTAAAGGCATGCACAACGAAGCTCTAGGTGGCGCTCTTGGCGCCTCTGTGATTGGCTCAGTCATCTCCTATACTGTTTTATTATTTTTAGTAGTTCCAATTGCCGATCTAGTGATTAAAATTGGCCCCGTGGAAATGTTTGGTGTTGCGCTTTGGGGAATGTTGATGATCGGTTCACTAACAGGTCCGTCGATGTTGCGGGGATTTGTGGCAGGCGGACTTGGGGTCCTCATTGGGACTATTGGCATGAATACCGTTGGCTTTATTCGAGGCACAATGGACATCCCCGACCTACTAGATGGTGTTAGCCCAATACCTGCGCTCATGGGATTGCTTGCGTCTAGCCAACTTCTAGGTCTTGTTAGTGCTAAATTTATTATTGATAACGAAAATGCTAGAACACTTAGCGCTGCAAAAATTATGCAAGGCTTTATGGCAGTTTTTCAACACAAAGTCACTATGCTGCGAGGTACGATCATTGGTATAGTCATTGGTGCAGCACCGGGAGTTGGAGCATCTGTCTCTAACTTACTGTCCTATTCAGATGCTAAAAGAAGATCAAAAGATCCAGACTCGTTTGGAAAAGGAACTATCGAAGGAGTCATTGCAGCAGAATCTGGTAATAGCAGTGGTGAGGGTGGATCAATGGCAACGACTCTCGCATTAGGAATACCTGGCGGTGGAGCTACTGCCGTTATTTTGGCGGCATTTGCAATGCATAACATTGTCGTTGGGCCGAGCTTCATCGATAAAAGTAAAGATATGGTGTATGTCTTAATTATCAATAATATCGCCCAGTGTTTCATTTTAATTCCCGTTGGCCTCATATTTATTTTCTTTGCTAGCTCAATCGTTAAAGTTCCCCTAAAGTATTTAATTCCAACCGTTCTGATTATTTCAATTTTTGGCTGTTATGCGACTGATGGTAATACTGCAGGCGCAATCACCTTATGCATCTTCTCAGTAATCGGTTGGTTAATGGCGCGGTATCACTATCCACCATCAGCGATGGTGGTTGGTCTTTTACTTGGGGGTATGTTTGAAACGGAAGCCATTAAAACAATGCAATTAAGCGCTGGGAATATGTTTTATTTCTTGGAGCGCCCAGGAGGTGTAGCCCTCTTTATTTTAATTTTAGCCTCAACCGGATACTCTATTTGGAAGAAATTTCAAACTAAATAATTGATAATCTATTTGCTTAAACCACATCAATTAATCACCAACTTCATCACTAAATAATACTTTTTACTATTATCAATAAAGGAGCGCAGTACATGTCTGTAACGCCAACAACCAAAGAAAGCTTAACCGCTTATGCTGCAAATTTTATTTGTAAAACACAATTAAAAGATATCCCTGAGAATGTTCTCGATCTTGGTAAAAAATCGATGCTCGATGGCCTTGGTTTGGCGATTGCTGGCTCTGTTGCAAAATCTGGTGAACTAGTCAGAAAACACCTCCATGCGCAAGGTTTGAATTCAGGTGCAGCTACAGTGATAGGGTCCAATTTGCGTTGTGCTCCCCGTTTTGCGGCGTTCGCTAACGGTGTTGGTGTGCATGCCGATGATTATGATGATACGCAACTAGCTGTAGCTTCTGATCGGGTATATGGTCTTCTTACTCACCCTACGGCTCCAGCATTGCCAGCCGCTCTTGCTGTGGGAGAGCAAAACAATGCCTCTGGTGCAGACGTCTTTTTAGCCTATCACCTCGGGGTTGAACTCGAGTGCAAAATAGCTGAAGCAATTAACCCTAGACATTACCAAACTGGTTTTCATGCTACAGCGACTTGTGGCACATTTGCTGCGGCTGCGGCTGCAGGAAAAATCCTAAACCTCAACTTAGAAACTATGCGTCGTGCTCTATCAATTGCTGGTAGCCAATCCGCTGGTCTACGAGAAAATTTCGGCACAATGACAAAACCCTTTCATGCAGGCCGGGCTTCAGAAAGTGGCGTAGTTGCAGCAGAGTTCGCAGCTTTAGGATGGACAGCTACAGATATTATTTTAGAAGCGCCAAGAGGATTTTTTCAAGCAGCTGGCGGAGGTTTTGAAGATGATTTTATTCGAGATAAACTCGGACACCCTTGGACATTTGCCTCCCCTGGAGTTTCAATCAAGCCCCACCCTTCTGGGTCTCTAACACATCCAGGTATGACCGAAATGTTACGCCTCATGAAAGTCCATCATCTTGTTGCAAATGATGTAGTGTCGGTAAAGGTTGGAACGAATCATAATATGCCCAATGCCCTAATCCATCATCAACCTCAAAATGAACTTCAGGCAAAATTTTCTATGGAGTTTTGTATGGCAATCCTGCTCTTGGAAGGCCGTGGAGGATTATCAGAATTTACTGATGAAGTAGTTTTGCGTGCAGATGTCCAAGAAATGATTCAACGCGTTCATTTTGGGGTCGATGACGAGGCTGAGCAAGCCGGGTTTCATAAAATGACTACGATTATCACAATAACGCTTAAAAATGGTCAAGTGATTCGAGGCTCAGCAGATTTTGGTCGAGGTAGCCCAGCAATGCCCATGAGCTACGACGAAGTTGCTGATAAGTTTTTAGAAAATTGCGCTTACGCGCATTTCTCTCCAGTCTCTTCGAAGAAAATTATCTCCGTAGTGCAATCCATCGAACAATTAACTTCGATTAGAGAGCTTACCGCTCTCCTCTCAACTGCTAGTGTTTAACTGACAAAAGCCCTGATTGCTTTATAGATTAAATCAGGGCGCTCCTCTTGCGGGTAATGCCCAGTTGGGATATCAGTGCCGTGCAAGTCATCAGCCCATTTAGACCATGCTTCAATCGGTTTAAAGTGCCGCCCACAGTGACTATTACTGCCCCATAAGACCAAAACTGGGCATTGAATTTTTTTTATCCCTAAATCAGCCGTATCCATCTCTAAATCAATCGATACGGTAGCGCGATAGTCCTCACAAATTGCATGAATTTGCTCAGGCGTTGTACAACGAATATATTCAGCCATTGCTTCGGGTGCAAAAATCTTTAACCCAACACCTTTTTTATTTAATTTATAGTTAATATAAAAATCTAAATCTCCGCAAATTAAGCGCTCTGGAAAAGGCTCCTTTTGAGCCATGAAGAACCAGTGATACGATTCAAGCCCCCAACCCATCGTGACACGTGTTAAAACTTCATGCGTTGGCACAATATCTAAAGAGATTAAATGCGTTACTTTGTCAGGATGGTCTAGACTCATTCTAAAACCAACGCGTGCCCCGCGGTCGTGCCCTACGACAGCAAACTTGGTGTACCCAAGTTCTTGCATAATCTGCACTGCATCGTTGGCCATAGTCCGAAACGAATAATCAGAGTGGTCACCACCGCCAAGAGGTTTTTCACTATCGCCATAACCTCTCAAATCGATTGCTACCACTGTATAGTGTTTTGCTAGCGTGGGGGCAATTTTATGCCACGTTACATGGGTCAGAGGATTGCCATGAATTAATAATAAAGGGGGGCCACTGCCACCAATAACTCCGTGTATCTTTGCGCCTTTTCCTGATAAATCGAATGCCTTAAAACCTTCCATCAAGTTCGAGTTATAAGGAATCAAATCATCAAAAACTAAGGATTCAACATCACTGGGTGTTGCTATTTTCGTTACCTGCATACTTTTGAATCTCCTATTTTTATCATGTTACTTATCAGATGATTTTTGTCGCTCTAAGGCGAGGTTTTCAATGACATCAAAGGCGCGTTGCATTGCTCCAACGTCAGCAACTCCCTTACCCACAATATCGTATGCTGTGCCATGAGACGGAGTTGTATACAGTGTTTTTAAACCGCCAGTCAGCGTTACACCTTCAGTAAAACCAAGTAACTTAGTGGCAATTTGACCTTGATCATGATACATAATCACTACCGCATCAAAATCACCTGCCCGCGCTTTTAAGAACACTGTATCGGAAGGTAATGGCCCCTCACTACTCAACCCTTCTTCTCTAAGGCGCTTGAGCGTGGGCGCAATAATTTCAATTTCTTCCATCCCAAATAGACCACCCTCGCCATTATGTGGATTTAACGCGGCAACCCCAATCCTTGGGTTAGGCTTGCCTAAACCTCGCATCGTTTCGTGGGCCAAACGCAAAGCACCTTCAATTCTTTCTGGCACGACCATGTCAACCACCTGCCTCAAACTAATGTGTGACGTAACTCGAAATGTACAAAAAAGTTTAATGAGATTTACTTCGCCATAATAGCCTTGGTGATGATTCCAAGTTGCGAACATCTCATGCTCATCACGATATTTCCAACCACCCTTATTGAGAGCTCCTTTATTTAAAGGCGCAAAGCAAATTGCATCCAATTTGCCAGCTTGCGCCCAATCCGTCATTACTTTTAAGGTTTCACCACACAGTCGACCCGATTCAATTGAGGTAGCACCTCGTACAATAGTTGCTGGATCGACATTTTGTAAGTCAATCAACGGAAATCCAGTCTTCGTCCAATCAATTGCATCAACATCTTTGGCTAGATGAAAATCAATTGTTATCCCAGAATCTTCCATTCCAACTTTGAGAACTCGCAAATCCCCCACGATAACAACACGCGTACTTTGATGGTTCTTTATTTTTTCTAGTAACCGAACCGCTACTTCAGGGCCTATGCCAGTAACATCACCTAGCATCAAACCAATCACCGGTTTTTTAATCATCTTCTCTCCGTTATGTAAAATCAAATAATCTGATACGTTTTCAAAAAAACCGAACTCTTTACATGGTAAATTGTGTGTTGTTCCGTTATCATTAGCCTACTATTTTAAACTGAACAGTCATTTATTAAAGTCAAATTATGCGCCCAATTCAACAAGAAGATTTTATTCAAAGCATCGCCGATGCTTTCCAATTCATTAGTTCTTATCATTCAGCAGATTTTATTCAGGCTTTAGCAAGTGCTTATGATCGAGAAAAAAATCCAGCTGCAAAAGACGCGATTGCCCAAATCCTAACGAATAGCCGAATGAGTGCAGAAGGTAGACGTCCTATTTGCCAAGACACCGGTATTGCTACCGTGTTTCTCAAAATAGGCATGCATGTCCGCTGGGAAAATGTCACCATGAATATTACTGACATGGTTAATCAAGGGGTACGAGAGGCTTACACAAATCAAGAAAATCCACTCCGAGCTTCTGTTTTACATGATCCCGCTGGCCTCAGAAGGAATTCCAAAGATAATACACCTGCAGTTATTCATTATGAAATGGTGGATGGTGCTGGAATTGAAGTTATTTGCGGCGCTAAAGGCGGTGGTTCTGAAGCCAAAAGTAAATTTGTAATGCTCAACCCAAGTGATTCGATTGTTGATTGGGTAGTAAATACTGTACCCTCGATGGGTGCTGGATGGTGCCCCCCAGGTGTTCTTGGCATTGGCATTGGCGGCACTCCTGAAAAATCCTTGCTACTGGCAAAAGAGTCCTTAATGCACGCTATAGACATTGCTGACCTCATTGCCCGTGGACCCCATAACCGCCTAGAGGAACTGCGCTTAGAAATTTACGAGAAAGTGAATAAACTAGGTATTGGCGCCCAAGGACTAGGTGGTCTGACAACGGTGCTTGACGTAAAAATAATGGACTATCCAACCCATGCAGTGAACCTTGCGGTGGGTATGATTCCAAATTGTGCAGCAACGCGGCATACGCATTTTCATCTTGATGGATCTGGTCCTGCTGTTTTTAAACGGCCCTCCCTATCTGATTGGCCAGATATTTCATGGGCTCCAGATGTTGAAAAATCAAAGCGCGTGCTCCTTGACACCCTCACTCCAGAAGAAGTTGCATCCTGGAAACCAGGACAAACCCTTTTATTGAATGGCAAAATATTTACTGGTCGAGACGCGGCCCATAAACGTATTATGGATATGCTCGCGCGCGGCGAAGAATTGCCAGTAAACCTGAAAGATCGATTTATTTACTATGTTGGCCCAGTAGATCCGGTCCGCGATGAAGTTGTTGGTCCAGCTGGCCCTACAACCTCAACACGGATGGATAAGTTCTCTGAAATGATGCTTGGAGAAGTAGGGTTGGCAGGTATGATTGGTAAAGCAGAGCGTGGCCCAATCGCCATCGAGGCCATCAAAAAACACCGCAAAGCCTACCTCATTGCAGTTGGGGGTGCAGCCTATCTAGTTAGTAAAGCTATCCGCAAAGCCCGGGTCGTTGCTTTTGAAGATTTAGGTATGGAAGCAATTTATGAGTTTGTTGTGGAGGATATGCCCGTCACTGTGGCCGTTGACTCAACAGGTGAATCAGTGCATACAAGTGGACCCAAAAAATGGAAATTATTCCTTGAAACAGCCCCTGCATAAACCATCTAGATAGCTAATCTTGCGGGGCTAGTCATCATTACATCGATTTGTGGCTATTTTTTTGATACTTTAATCAAATTGCTTTTCCCAAGATTCGATATCTTCTAGCCCTAATACTTGGTTATATTGCTTTGGAGTAAACATCTGATCAGCATGCGAGCTTAGCTTTTGATAATCTTTCATATGTTGTAATGCGTTTTGCATGGCAAAACCAAAAACACCTCGAGCTAAATTAGGATGTATTGCAATATCAATCCCTAAAGCCTTTAATTCTGATGCTTGGAGTTCCGAAATCGGTCCACCCACATCAATGTTAAATAAGCAACAGGCATCCAACTCTTCTCGAATTATTTTTAATTGCGATAAAACATCCGGATGCGCTTTTAACTCAATAAAAATAGCATCTGCCCCCGCCTGAGTAAAAGATTTCGCTCGTCTGATTGCCTCATCTAAACCTAAACTCGCAACACTATCAGTGCGCGCAATAATTACAAAATCTTGATCTACCCGAGTGGCAATCGCCGCTTCAATATGAGCTAAGGCTTGGCGAGAATCTAGCACCTCCCTTGCGCCTGAAAATTGAGCGCAACGTTTTGGGAAAACTTGATCTTCGATATGGATTGCCGCCACCCCAGCGGCTTCAAACTCCATAACCGTGCGTTGAATATTTAAAATACCGCCATACCCAGTATCTGCGTCACAGATCACCGGAATATCAACACAAGAGGCAATACGCCTAGCATGATCGGATATCAGGGTTAAATCGACTTGACCAACATCAGGTATACCCAGTAATGCAGCTGATACGCCATTACCTGTCAGGTACGCCGCAGAAAAGCCAGCTTGCTGGACTAGACGCAAGCCATAGCCATCATAAATACCAGGAGCAATTAAACTATCCTTTGCAACCATTAATTGCCGTAATTTTTTTCTTTTTTGGTTAGGACTTAGCCTCATACAGGAAAACTCCAATCAGGATGCTTTTGCAAAAAAGGAATCAATCCACCTAGTTCTACGATTTTCATAATTTCTCGTGGCAAGGGCTTAGCCTGTAAACGTAGTCCACTAGATGACACGACCGTGCCAGCATAAAAATCGATTGCTAAATCCTCACCCTCCAAAATCTGAGATGTATCACACTCCAAAACAGCAATACCATTATTAATCGCATTCCGAAAAAACTGCCTCCCAAATGATTTTGCGATAATGACCCGAATATTCATGAGTAACAAAATATGCGTAGCTTGCTCTCTAGAGGAATTAATCCCAAAATTTTCACCAGCTACTAAAATGCCACCACCAAGCTCATGAACCCTATTTGCAAAACCAGGACTCGCTTGCTCAAAGGCAATCTTTGATACATAAAGAGCATCTTTGCCAGGAAGATATTTACTCGAACAATGCAGGTCTGTATTGATGTGGTCGCCAAGTACAAACGCTTTTCCAGATAACTGAATTAAATTGGTAGAACTCACTTGATAGACCTCCACTCACCACCTTTTACAGTCCGAGGATCAGTGATATAACCGGTTAATGCTGAGGCAGCAACAGTTGCTGCCGAACCCAGCCAGATCTCCGCACGGTCGTTTGTTAACCGACCTTTAAAATTTCGGTTCGCAGTAGAAATCACTGTATCACCATTACCTGGCACTAAATGGTTGGTTATACCAACACAAGTACCGCAACCAGCAGCTTCAAAAGAAGCGCCCGCCATCGTCAAAATCTCAATCAAACCCTCACGCAGCGCATCTAAATATATTTTTCTGGATGCTGGCGTCACAATCATCCGAACCCCTGGGGCTAATTGTCGACCTTTAAGGATCGCTGCCGCTTGGCGAATATCATCTAATCGACCATTGGTACAAGTTCCAATCAGCGCAAATTGAATTTTTTGATGAGTGACCTCATGCGCTGAAACAATATCATCTACTTGATGCTTTCTAGCTACCTGGGGAGCCAATTGCGCCGTGTCAACAACGATTGACTGAACATACACCGCATCCTGATCCGCTTTAACTGGCTGAGGCGGCTTCGCTCCATGGGCTTGCAACCACTGCAATGTTTTCTCATCAGCCTCTAATATGGCCGCCTTAGCACCTAATTCAGCCGCATGATTACACAAAGTCATACGGTCATCAATATCCATTGCCGCTACGCCACTGCCAACATATTCAATCGCTTTATAGTTAAGCCCCTCTGCACCAAATTTTCCCAGCATGAATAGAGTCAAATCTTTAGCCCATACCCCAGCTTGAAGAGGGCCTTTTAATTCAACTCGAATAGTTTCTGGCACCCGTAACCAAATTTTTCCACTGGCCATGACTGCAGACACATCCGTTCCTTCAATGCCTGTTCCAAAGGCATTAAAAGCCCCATAAGTCACTGAGTGGGTATCAGTGCCAACGGTTAAATCTCCACAAGTTAAGTGACCACCTTCAGGAAGGACCTGGTGACAAATTCCCTCACCAATATCATATAATTTCGTGCCGGTTTCTTTCGCAAAAGCACGCATAGTCGTATGAATTTGAGCCGCTTCTTCATTCGGTGGCGGCGAATAATGATCCATAACCATGGCCGTCTGCCCTGCAAAACTCAGGCTCTTACTACCCAACTTACCAATCATCTGAATAGCGTTAACAGACCGCGTATCCGTCATCATGGCGTAATCTACTGCACAGACAACGACATCCCCTGCTTGAACCTGTTCTTGGCTGGAATGCTTAGCTAGAATCTTTTCACTAATTGTTGAACCCATATTTTTGATGTATTTTCTATAGTGAGTGTTGTTAATAAATGATTGTATATTAAGCTATTTTATGCGTTCTTGAGACTTGCTTCTCAAGTCTTTTTATCAAACCCAGTGAAACGATTATCGAGTGAACAGTCTAATTGCAACGCCACTCTCTAAAATCCAACGATCAAATAATAAGATATTTTTAGAGGTATGTGACGTTAAGGGCGAGAGCGATACTTATCTTTTGACGCTCCATTCAATCTCTTCAGCCTGATTTTTAGATACCAAATTTCCAATCAGGGGAATCCCTATGTTTTAGACTTAAATAGGGTATTTAATTGTATTCAAAAGTCAGATATCGTCATAATATAACTATGAAGCCTGTTTGAATAATCAGAAATCAAAATTTTAGAAAGAGACCCATGACATTTTCTCGAATGATGCAATCGCTATTTGTGCTATTTACACATGTTTTCATGTGTACCTTAGCTGCCCAGCCACTACCTGATAAAACAATTCAATATATCATTCCATTTCCAGCAGCCGGAGAATCCGACATAGTCGCAAGACTGCAATCAGATATCTCAATCAAAAAATATAATCAACAAATGTTAGTCATTAATCGGGCTGGAGCAGGTGGGGCTTTAGTTTGGAGTCAATTAAATACATATCCTGCGGATGGAACCTCAGTGATCGGCGTCAATATCCCACATATCATCTTACAACCTCTGCAAGAGGGTATTCAATTTAAAACGACAGATATTAACGCAATTTACTACTACCATTTCACACCCGACGCTTTGATGGTATCAGCGGACAGCCCATATAAAACATATCAAGATTTTATTAATGCGGCCAAAAAAGATCCAGGAAAAATGACTTTGGCAGGATCAGCCCAGTACTCTGCAAATCATATGGCCACTGAACGCTTAAATAAATTGGCAGGAGTAAAAGTGTCCTATGTGCCATTTAAAGGGACTGGTGATTTGATTTCATCTCTCATTGGCATGCACGTTGACGGTGCAATGGGATATCTGCCTTTAGCAATCCAACAAAAAGCGAAAGTACGCACGCTAGCAATTGCAACCGAGAAAAGACATCCCGCACTACCAGATGTTCCCACCTTCAAAGAGCTCGGTTTAAATTGGGTCGATGGTGCTTACAGAGGTATTGCAATGCCCAAATCAACTCCCATGGCATTACAACAAAAAATGTCCGATTATTTTGCAAGCCTGAATGCTGATCTAGAAACAAAAAAACGTCTAGAAGATGCTGGCTTTGTGCTGGTCGATATTCCTCTAGCTAAAATACCAGCATTTATGAAAGAAAAAACACCTTTGGCAATGGATGATGCTAAGAATGCAGGTATGATTAAATAAGATTGATTCAGTAGATTATTTAAGAAGAACTGTAACTAGGAGCTGACTGGATAATTTATTTTTAGATCCAATCTTAAAGATACGCGCCGCAAAAAACGCTCATTGAAAATGAATTCTATCCCATCATGATAGAGGCAAATCTAGTTATAGATGCCTCGAATAAAACCTGCCCCCTGCCAGTTTTATATGCTAAAAAAGCCCTTCAAACACTCTCAGTGAATGATACTTTATTGATTATTTGTACTGATTTGAAGGCTGAGGATGATTTAAAAAAATTCTGCAAAAAAAAGGGCCATCTGTATCTTAGTGGTGAGATCAAAGATGATAAATTGTTTATTTTTCTCCAAAAATGTTAATAATCTAAGTTACGTCCATGCTGATAAAAATCCTACTGATAATTAGCCTAGCAATATTTAATCCAAGCTTTGCCATTGAAGTTGGTGATTCCTTAACTATTCGTGAAATCAAAACACTTGATCAATCTATCCTTCCTCCAAGTTACTGGCAAGATAAATTTATCTTAGTTCAGGTCTGGGCTTCTTGGTGCCCATATTGCCAAAAGCAAAATGTAAATCTTCAAACCCTCGCTGAACAAACAAAAAATTCAAATCTGCGTATCCTAGCTATCTCAATTGATCAGAACCCTAAAAATGCCATCGAATATCAAAAAAAATATAACTATCAATTTCCCATGGCGATGATGACTGAATCTCTAGCAAAAGAGATTGGTAAGCGACGAGGGATACCAGAAACTTATTTAATTAATCCACAAGGAAAGGTTATCCAAAAAAACTTTGGCTTAATGGTAGATGCTGAATTTTTTGAATACAAAAAATTCAGCCAGTAAACTACTCTTTTTCCAGTGCCAAATAAATATTGTAGGCATTGATTCTATTTGCTGTATTGAATAATGGAATATGTGCATATTGGGACCAGTTAATTTTTTTATAGGCCTCTTCAAATGGCTCCATTTCACTTGCCGCTTGCTTCATAGAGGTTCGTAAAAATAGTAAATAATTTTCCACGAACTGTAAATCCTTGCGGGGTTGTGTTGAAACTTTTCCATGCCCTGCAACTAGGACGTTAATATCCATTTGAGCCACTTCTCGCAGTGCCTTCACCCATCCTAGACTATCCGCATTACCCACATAGGGAATACGGCCAGAGAAAATCAAATCGCCAGCAAATAAAACTTTTTCACTGGGTAAGTAAACTACTAAATCTTCTGCCGTGTGTGCATGACCTATTGGCTTAATCATTAGATCTAGGCCAGCTATTTGCATGATCGATTGCCGATCTATCCACAAATCAGCCGGAATAATCTTCTCAACAGAATCTAACCAAGGAGAAATATTTTTTTTCGATGTGGCTAAGCGCGTGGCAGTTGTCTCTGAATAAAGATAACTTTTCCCTAGCGTATGTGCAATAACCTGCGCCCCAACTTGTTTATAACTTTGTAAGCCATAAACATGATCTGCATGGTAATGGGTAACAATGACATGAGTAATCGGTTTAACAGTAATTTTCCGAATCACTGAAATCAATTCGTCGGCAACTGCTGGAGAGCCAAGGGCATCAATTACAACAACACCAGTTGGCCCAATAATAAAGCCAGCGTTCGAAATAAAGTTTTTATTCTGACTATTTCCTAATGCTGCGTATCCTTGAACATAATAACTACTCTCTGAAACTTGAATTGCTTGCATCGGTAATTGTGCAAAAGTTGCCCCAAGGTGGCCAAGAACCCCCAAGAAAAAATAACCAAAACTTAGAAAATATTTCAATTTATTTTAGGGCTTAATATAAGCGAACCGGTCTTTACTCTGTAATTGACTAATTCGAACTACGCCAGAGGGCGTAAAATCGGCATCTAAAATAAATTGCTCTTTTTTAAGTTGCCGATTTTTTAAAGTAATCTCACAGACTTCAAAGCGAATTCCACGTGACTTTAAAGCGGTAATCAATGGCCCGTATTCGGTGCCAGATTTTTGGTCCTTAGCCCCGTCCATTAATAAATCGACTCCCTCAGCATGAGTTACTACAATAATTTTCGTATTTGGTACCACATCCAAATGATTTCGAATATTTCTCAAACCCTTTAACCCTTGCATCTGAGATTGATCAATGTGATAAACCACCTGATCAGCCATTGCAAATGGTACAGATACTAAAAGAGCATATCAAGGCTACTGCCAATTTGCTGAAAAATATTTTCATGACAATTCCTTCTTATGAAATTCCTGGATTATTTTTAATCCCTTTGATTATTGGCATATTTAATGGCCTGGCTTTTACTGTCTTGATATCTTTGAAATAACTGGTTAGAACGTCCCAAATTGGCTCACCGCCAAGTTTCATTGCCTCTTCAGATACGGGCGCCCAACCAGCCACCTTATAAGTTTTCTGTGCTTCTATCAACTGATTTTTTAATCTCATCTCACTGATCCTTTTTCCTGCTGCGGCAGTAGGATCAATTGCGTACTGTAAACCGCCAACACGCACCATATCACCACCTTGCTGATAATACGGGTCTGGATTAAATAAATTATCTGCCACATCCTCTAAAATAGTTTTAATCATTTCACCTGTCATCATATTAACCGTGGTGTATGGATATGTAATAGCCGTTTGATCTAGCAGATTCTCCATTCGGATAGTCTGTCCTGGTAATAAACTAGTGCCCCACCGAAATCCCGGAGAAAAAGCAATCTCCGTGTCTTTCATAGTCATTAAACCATCTAAGATCAACTGGTCAAAACTACCATTGAAATTTCCCCGACGATAGAGTAAACCTTCCGTAACGGCTAAAGGTTGAGATAATCTTGCTTCAAACGGCGCCCTGACTCGATCAATCACTTGATTCATTTGTGGGTCAGCAGGTATCAAGTCTGCAAAAATTGGCATTAATTTGTAACGAAAATCTACAATCTTTCCCTGCTTCACTTCAAAATCTAAAACTCCTAAGAATTTACTATTTGACCCAGCATTAGTAACTAAGGTTATGCCCTTCGAATTTCTAATTGGAATGGCGCCCGGCACACCATCATGCGTATGACCACCTAAAATGGCATCGATCCCAGTAACACGACTTGCTAATTTGAGGTCCACGTCCATACCATTATGGGACAAAAGCACTACAACTTGAGCGCCTTTTGAGATCACCTCATTAACCACTATTTGGAGATTTTCCTCTTGAATTCCAAAAGTCCAATCAGGTACTAAGTATCTGGGGTTTGCAATTGGCGTGTAGGGAAATGCCTGACCAATAATAGCTACCGAAACACCATTCATCTCACGCAGGATGTAGGGTGCAAAGACTGGATCGCCAAAGTCATTTGTCTTAATATTTTGCGCCAAAAAAGAGACTTTATTCTTGAAGTCTTTTTCGATAATTTCTTGCACACGCTCTGCCCCAAGAGTCATTTCCCAATGCGCTGTCATCACATCGACGCCCAATGCTAGGCAGGCATCAACCATATCCTGCCCCTTGGTCCACAAAGCCGTACCAGATCCCTGCCAAGTATCACCACCGTCGAGTAATAACGCCCCAGGACGAGAAGACTTCATTTTTTTTACTAAGGTAGATAAATGCGCAAATCCGCCTACCCTACCGTAATTTCTAGCAGCTGCCTGGAAATTTAAATGGGTAAATGCATAAGCATCCCTAGAGCCAGGCTTGATCTTAAAGGCTTTTAACAAATGCTCACCCACCAGATGTGGAGCCCGACCAAACTGACCTGAAAATCCCAAATTGACATTTGGCTCCCGAAAATAGATGGGTTTTAATTGCGCATGACAGTCTGTGAAATGTAATAGATGAACGTTACCAAAAGGAGGTAAATCATAGAATTGATTTGCTGCTGCTTGAGCAGAAACATACTCCGGCCGCAGCATCATGCCACTAGCTGCGGCAACAGATAATACCTGCAGGAAATCTCGGCGATTTAAAGTCATTCTATTATTTTCTAGTTATTTACAAATTGGATGGATCGCCACTTCCAAGGTTAAATGCAAAAATTACTGCATGATGTTGCTTCAAATCAAACACCACAGGTGAAAAAAGCCCGCGCGGAATGCACGATGGTCGCAACGATGATCACAATTTTTAGCCTAGGCGATGATCGCCTTATCCGTTCTTGTATCGCCCTTATTATCAACCCAAGTGATTACTACCTCTTCACCCTTTGCCCCGCCCTTAAACTTAAAATTCAAGAAAGGATCTTTAGATACTGCCGTACCAAACTCGCCTTTAAAAACTTCTTTATTGTTTATCTTCGCCACAATATTGGCAATATGCCAAGCAGCGATGACCTTACCAGAAGCGTCTTTACGTTGCCCCGTTTCCATATCGTGCTTCATTAAAATTTTTACGTCCACGACCCCGCCACTCTCAACTGCCCGAACACGCATTGGATCAGCCATGATTTCCTCTCGTTAGTTATTTTTATCTATCACCACAAACGTCTTTTAGCCTCCGCAACCGCCTAATGTCACTTTAATCTCTTTACTCGTTACAAACCACTTGCCATCAACCTTAACTAAGGCATACACATTCGAACTTTGACTCATCTTGACACGCGTAGTTACGAATGCTTGGGCACCTTCTAGGATCGTAAATTGCGCCGCTAGCACATTGGGGTTCTTTTCAACAATTATTGCCAATTGGCTCGCTGGTAAAGTAGTTGAAATACCCACGGGTACGACTGCGCCATTTTCGGCAATATCAGGCGCATTTAACGTAATACTCGCAGACTTTTCTGCACTGGCGCTACCCAAAGCTTTTAAAACGTCATCCAAAGACTTTCCATCAAACGCTGCCTTATTCCATTCATTGGCTTGCGCAAATGATATTAAGCCTGTGCTAGCCATTAAACTAATTACTGTGCCAATTTTAATCATATTACGACGTTTGTAATCCATACTTACTCCCTTATTTTTATACTGCACTTATTGAGGATTGATCATCCATTCCAATATGATCTTTATATCTGAATCTGCTAACTGAGGATTAGCCGGCATAGGCACTACGCCCCAAACTCCGGCTCCACCATTCTTTACTTTTTTGGTCAGGGTAGCTAGTGCTTCTGTTTTCCCTTGATATTTTTTGGATATTTCAACAACAGAAGGTCCAAGTATTTTATGATTCATCCCATGACAAGCAGCGCAATTATTTTTCTTGAATAATGTTCCACCCTGCCGAACATCGTCTGTTGGTAAAGTCCGCTGGACTTCTTTTACGACAACTTTTATTAATCCCGTATTGTTTGGTAGTTCTAATAAAGGTGGCCTAGTCGTATCGACCCCTAAATAGGGTCCAAAAATACGATTTTGCTGAGCCAAATTATGATGTGAATTACGCGCATAGTCAGGTAGTGAAGATTCTATTTTTACCTCTTTTATACAATTTTTCATACACGCTACAGCCCGAACATCTGCTTTACCACTTACTTGCCACAGCCCATGGTCAGTCGTCATCCCATCACGATTGGGCATTTTATTTTGAAGTTGCATCATATTGACTTCATTTAAAACAAATTCTGCTGGCACCATTTCTGTCAAGTGTAGTAAATAAGCCAGGGTACTATACGTCTCGTCGACTGATAATGTTCGTGGTGCATTCCACGGCATTGCGCGGTAGATATAGTCAAACGCCGTTGATAATGTAGCCAGTTTCATGAAAGTGGTTCGCTGTGGATGTTTGCGATCGATGAGAGCGTTAACTCGTCCACGCTTGATATCTTCTAAAGTAGTCCCACCAATAATTGGCGTAAATACTTCGTTTGACTCTCCAAACACACCATGACAGCTAGCGCATTTTGCCTCCCAGATGTCTTGACCTTGAGCCACGCTTCCAGAGCCTTTTGGCAAACCTTTAAAATCAGGCCGAACATCAATATCCCAGGCAGCCACTTCGGCTTGAGTAGCTTGCCGGCCAATATTCGAATACCTTGTATGAAGTTGATCCTGGGCCAAAACCCAAGAACTAAAAATTAAATAAATACCTATACTGAATATAGTTATTTTTTGATGCTTACATCGTCTGGACATTACTCACCTCACCATTGAGATCGACTAGCCAAGATTGGATTGCATTGTTATGATAAATTGACCGAGTCCCACGAACTTCTCTTAACAATCGCATGGTAGGTTGAACGTAGCCTGTTTCATCGATTGCCCGGGACTGCAAAATACTGCGCTTGCCATCCCAATTCCAATCCATATTAAAACGGGTGATAGATTTATTTAAGATGGGTCCTTGTAATCTGGCTGGCCGCCAATTTTGACCACCATCCATAGAAATATCTACACGCTTTATCTTTCCCCTACCTGACCATGCTATACCACTAATATTATAAAAACCCCTACTCAAAAGTTGTTGCCCACCTGAAGGCGATGTAATAACTGACTTACACTCTTGAATAGATGTGTACTGACGGTGTAGTCCATTCGGTAGTAAATCAATATAATGCATTGCCTCATCTTTTGTGGCGTATGGCATATCCCCAACTTCTAGTCGCCTTAACCATTTTACTGAACTAACACCCTGTACACCGGGCACAACTAAACGAAGTGGGTAACCGTTTTCAGGCCTTAACATTTCACCATTCATGCCCCAAACCACCATTACATCATCAAGGGCAGTACTCATCGCAATTGTTCTTGTCAATCCTGAACCATCACCTCCCTCTGCTAATACAAACTTACCCTTTTTTAAATCAGCGCCGCATATATCTAGCAACGTGGACAATAAGACGCCCGTAAACTCACTACAAGAAATCATGCCATGGGTATATTGCACTGATGGTACAGCGACATTGCCCCACTCGAGTCCTGTATTTGCTCCACACTCAATAAAATGAATTCTGGATACAGAGGGTAATCTCATTAAATCAGCCATCGTAAAAATTGTTTCGCGCTTTACTAAACCATTGACCATCAAACGATGTTTGGTTGGATCAATATCCTGCCAACCCTGGTGATGGCGTTCAAAATGTAAGCCGCTTGGCGTGATCATTCCAAATAATGCTTGCAGTGGCGTAAAGGAAACAGACGCTGCCGATACTCTCGTTAGTCCGGGTGATTCTCGACGTTGCAAATTATCTTCAAATTTTGATGGCATGCCATATGGATTTGTTACTACAGGTTTACCAAGAGTCGTTTGCCAATCTTGCTTCTCTAAAATCGCCGGGTCACCTGCTAAGACTTTTTTTTCTTCAGCGTTAACATATCCAACTAATCCACTACTCGCAACTACGCCGAGTGCGGATGTAAAACTCTTTCTGAGAAACCCTCTACGATCGTCATTTAGGCCTTTTTGAGTTACCTGCATGATTAAATCTTGATCAATATAGTTTTCTGGGGAAGATTTAATTACACCAAGTTGATCTTTATATGACATGTTTTGGCCGATTTTGATGATTTATATTGTTTGGTAAAACAAGATCGCTCACATCAGCGTCACTTGCAATTTCTAAGCAAATGGTGCGACAAAACTCGACAGCTTGCTGATCTTGAATTTGATAAAAGACCATCAAACCTTCTTTGCGCCGACTTAATACTCCAACCTTACACATCGCAGCTAAATGTCTTGAAACATTGCTTTGTGAGGAATTGACTTCTTCCATAACCCGACTGACAGACTGCTCTCCATCACAAAGGACATGCATGATCTTTAAGCGTGTTGGCTCAGCTAAGACACTAAAAAAACTAGCTGCTTTAATAAATATTAGATCGAGCTCTTGATTGATGGTCATTTTTTAAAAGAAAGATAGTAGTATATGCATGAATATGCATATACTTTGCTCCTTAAAGATAGATCAGCATATTAGGACAAACCCTAGTAAGCTCCTACCAAATTACTATCTAATGTCCCTCTGAGTTGAAAACTCCAATATACTAATCGCGAATTTCTTCTAAAGGGTAAATCGCATGAATCAGTTTAAAAAATATCTTCTATCCGCTCTATTGTTGACCACGCTATGGCCTTTCATCAACGCCTTAGCAGATAACTATCCGTCTCGACCAATTAAAATTATCGTACCTTTTCCTCCAGGTGAAACCGGCGACATTATGTCCCGAGTGATCGAACAAAAAATGTCCGAGCGATTAGGCCAAGCAGTCATTGTTGAAAACCGCCCGGGAGCCTCTGGCATTATTGGAACGGACCTAATAGCTAAAGCAGAACCAGATGGATATACGATTGGTGTTGGCCAAGGCGGTAATTTAGTGACCTTACCTCATACTAGGAAAAGTTTGCCCTATAACGCCCTCAAGGATTTTGCCCCAATCACGATTTCAACTTTCAACTACCTGGCTATCACTGCTAGTAATAAGGCGCCATTTAGTACCGTTCCTCAATTGATTGACTGGGCCAAAAAGAATCCAGGCATGCTAACTGTTGGAACCAACGGCGAAGGCGGCTTTCCGCACCTCACATTTGAACATTTTGCGCAAACAGCAAATATTAAATTTAGTCATATTCCTTATAAGGGAGCAGCGCCGATTCTTAGTGACCTGATTGGTGGGCAAATCATGGTAAGTATTGGTAGTATTGCTAGCCATATTAACCAAGTAAAAAGTGGAAATGTAAAAATGATCGGAATTACTAACGAAAAAAGAGTACCCATCAATCCAAATTTTGAAGCCATCGCTGAAACTCTCCCAGGGTGGGTCTCCAATGGTTGGTTTGGCTACATTGCCCCAGCAGGTACTCCAGCACAAATTGTATTGAAATTAAACGATGCGATTAACTTTGCCCTTAAATCTCCCGGAGTTGCTGATAAATTAAATCAAATGGGTTTAACTGTAGCAACTGAATCGCCACAGTTTGCAATTGATATTATAAAAAGAGACTTTACGAAATATGGTAATCTCGTAAAAAGTATTAGTTTTCAACCACAATAGTTTTTTTCAAAAATCATGCTCAATCAGGATAAATTATGAATATTTTGCGTCACCTAATCTTTATTATTTCATTTACAAGTTTTTTATCTGTAGCTCAAGAAAAACCGTATCCCAATCGTCCGATCAATTGGATCTTACCAATGAGTGCCGGGGGCACCTCAGACATTTTTGCTCGAACCATTCAACCATTTATGACAAATTACCTAGGTCAGACAATGGTCATTGAAAATAAACCTGGTGCCAATGGAGTCTTAGGAGAAGACTTAGGATTCAATTCTAAACCGGATGGTTATACACTCATTTTCTCATCAGCATCTGTTGCTGCTAACCCCTTCCTAAGGAATACTAACTACGATCCAAGAAAATTTGTACCTGTTATCCATCTTGGTAACGTTTACCTTGTTATGCTTCTTAATAAAGATGTTAAAGCGACGAATATGAAAGAGTTCTTGAATATTGCCAGAAACTCTCCAGCTGGAAAATTAAATTACTCTTCTTGGGGAGTGGGCGGCATGGGTCACCTCGCAGGCGAGTTGTTTAATATCGAAGCTAAAATAAAATTAACTCATATCCCCTATAAAGGCTCTCCTGAGGCAATGGCAGGCGCCATTTCTGGACAAACTGAAGCCACTTTCTTAACGACGTCAATCGCTTTCCCACAAGTTAAAGCAGACAAGCTTCGTGCAATCGCCATCGCAGCCCCGAACAGACTTAAGGATGCTCCTGGTATTCCTACAATGGCCGAAGTAGGCTTGCCGGGTATCAAAATTGATACTTGGTTTGGCGTGTTTCTTCCCCCAGAAACACCAAAGTCCATTGCCTATCGGTTAAACGCTGCTTTTCAAGCAGCTTTAAATGATCCCGAAACGAAAAGTAATATAGAGAAGAGGGGAATTTATGTCGCTGGGGGAAGTCCTGACGATTTTGATACATACTTTAAGTCTGAGATGTCAAAATTCGATCGTCTCATTAAAGACGCTGCCATCGAACGTACTAAATAATTGCCCTAAATCCAGAGCATTAAGCATTTATCGCCATGAGCAACAATCGTTGCTCATGGCCCCCAACTAGCCTTGCAAAGCTTCCCAAATCTTTGGTGGAGTATATGGCATATCCATCCCCCATATTCCTTTTGGTCGTAAGGCATTAATGACAGCATTTGATAATGCTGGAAGAGACCCTGAACAGCCTGACTCCCCAACACCTTTTGAACCCAATATATTGGATTTAGTAACAACCTCGATATGCTCACTGTGAATCTGCATTAAACAACCCGTTTTTGGCATGGCATAGTCCATAAAAGATCCAGTCAATAATTGCCCCGACTCATCATAAATGGCTTGTTCAAAGAATGCCTGGCCAATCCCCTGGACGACCCCACCATGGATCTGACCCTTCACAAGTTTAGGAGAAATCACTACTCCTAAATCATCTATGGCGGTGTAGTTAACAATTTCACAAACGCCCGTTTCTGGATCAATCTCTACTTCAGCAATGTGACAACCATTGGGAAATGTAGAGCCTGATGATGCTTCACCTTGGGCATCTAAAGGATGTGCGCTGGCATCAACCGGTTGAAATTTTTTGATTAAATCGTCTAGAGAAACAGAAGCATTCTTCGCAGATAAATGCCAAGATCCATGGTCGAAATGTAAATCCCCAGCCTCAACCTGTAAGTGTTGCGCAGCTAACTCTTTACTCTTTTCTAAAATTTGTTCACATAAGTTTTGTACGGCACTACCCGCACCATATAAAGACCTAGAGCCGCCTGTACCACTTCCAATCAAAGCTTTACTGGCTGGTCCAGCAAGATACTGAATTCGATCTGCATGCAAGCCTGTCGCAGTTGTGACGATCTGACCAAACGAAGTTTCATGTCCCTGCCCAGAAGCTCCAGTTACACCTAAAATTTGTAAAACGCCATCTTTGGTGAACCGACCTAATACCTGATCTTTATTAGTCGTTCCCGCTGCAGAACATTCTATAAAACACGCTAAGCCAATACCGCGCAAGCGATGATTTGCCGCAGCTTTAGCGCGGCGGGACTCAAAATGGTTGAAATCACTCACCTCAATTGCGCGCTTCATCAATAGTTCAAATTCTCCACTATCATAAACAGAGCCCATGTGATTGTCATAGGGGAACTGTTCTGGCTTAATGAAATTCATTTTTCGAAGTGCAACCAGATCAAATCCATGTTCATGTGCGGCGTGATCAATTAAACGTTCTATGGCATAGGCAATATCTGGCCGGCCAGCGCCTCGGTAAGCAGAGACTGGAACCGTATTTGTAAAATACAGTTCTGAGCGCATCGATAAGGCTGGAATGTCATATACCCCATTCATGGTAATTGAAATATTTCTTGCCCCAATGAAGGAACCAAAATAACAAGTAAATGCCCCTAAATCAGCCTTGTCATCAAACCGGAGTCCTAAAATTTTACCCTTCGCATCCAGTGCAATCGAGCCATTTAACTCCAGTGCCCGACCATGCCAATCCGATACAAATACCTCAGATCTAGTGCCAACCCATTTAACAGGTCGGCCAATTAATTTGGCCGCCAAAATAACTAAGGCATGCTCGCTGTATGCGCCTGCCCGAATACCAAAAGAACCACCGACATCCTGGGCGATCACTTCTATCTGATCTTTTTTAATGCCCGTAATTTGTTCTAATGCGCCTAGCATCCCAAGCATGCCTTGATTGGGCGTATGAATCGTGACCTTGTCCTGAGTAGCATCATACTTCGCAAGCACTGAGCGTAACTCCATTGGCGAGCCAATTAATCGCTGACTCTTAATCTTCATATGGCTGATGAACTGAGCTTCTTCAAAAGCTTTATCTGTAGCCTGCACGTCACCTTTACTAAAATGAATCGATAAGTTCTTCGGAACATGCGCATGCAACTGGACTGCATCAGGCGATAATGCTGACTCATAATCGGTTACAGCATCTAGCATATCAATCTCGAGTTGAACTAATTCAGCTGCTTGACGTGCATGCTCCAAGGTATCAGCAACAACCATCGCAATCGGTTGACCAACAAATAATACTTTACCTTTTGCCAAGATAGGCATCGGTGCTAAGTGCTGCGCTTGACCGTCTGAATTTTGAATGGTTACACCACTTGGCAGGGTTTGCATCTTCGCAGCGTCAACCTCTTCAGAGGTAATAACCTGAAGCACCCCCAAAGCATTTCGAACATCACTGACATTGATATGCTTAATTTGCCCATGTGCATACGGCGATCGAACCATGTGCGCAAAACACATCCCCTCATAATGCCAATCTGAGGTAAATTTACCCTGCCCAGTAATCAGCCGTAAATCCTCTTTACGTAATAACTCTTTATCTAATACAAGTTGGGATGGTAGATGTGCGTTCATACAGTTTTTTCCTGAATCTTTTTAGCAGCGGATTTTACCGCTGCAATAATGTTGACATAACCCGTGCAGCGACAAATATTACCAGCTAAACCTTCTTTAATTTGATCATCACTCGGGTTGGGGTGCCGATTGAGTAAATGAACAGTACTCATAATCATTCCCGGAGTACAGTAACCACATTGCAAACCATGCTCCTGTGAAAATGCTTCTTGCACAGGATGTAAGCCGTCACTTGCAAGACCTTCGATCGTTACGATCTGTGAATCGGTAGCTTGCGCTGCTAGCATCGTACAAGACTTAACCGCCTCATTGTTCATAAGGACAGTGCAACACCCACATTGGCTAGTGTCACAACCAATATGAGTACCTGTTAAATGAAAATGATCCCGCAATACCTCAACGAGTAAAGTTTGATCATCTACCTGAAATTCTTGGACTACACCATTGATTGTCATTTGCATTATAAATACCTTTATGTATATTGTTTGATCTGTGTTGCCGCTCTATTAAATAGAACCTTCGCTAAGTGAGCGCGATACTTACTTGTAGCATGAAGATCTGTAATTAAATTGTCTAAATGCAAATCAATGACTTGACTCGAATCGGAATAGTGCTTTTCAGCAGCCAGCCACCGGAACACCCCTTGACCAACACCAGTCACAGCTACGCGTACTTCTTGATTGGGGTACAGGGCTACAAAGACACCAGCCAAGGCATATCCCGATGCCGCTTGCTTAAATTTAGCATAAGCACTTTGGACGGGCTTGATAAACCGTACCTTGCGAATAATCTCGCCATCTTCTAAAGCCGTGGCATAAAATCCAGTAAAGAAATCTTCTGCTTCAATCGTGCGCCGATCAGTAATGATTTGCCCTTTTAAAGCCAAAGTAGCCGCAGGATAATCAGCAGCTGGATCATTATTTGCTAATGAGCCCCCTAGCGTTCCGCGCACACGAACCTGCGCGTCACCAATCTGACTCGCTAAATAAGCTAATCCAGAAATTTCCTTTTGAACAAGGGAACTAGTCGCTACTCGATCATGCTTAGTGGCAGCGCCAATTGTCACTGATAAGGCGTCGTCCTGTATCTCACCCAACTCAATAATTGTACTAATATCAATTAATTGGCTCGGCTGAATTAAACCATGCTTCATGGCTGGCAATAGAGTCATGCCACCCGCCAAATATTTGGCGTTTTCGTCTGAATTTTGTTGATCTTTAGCACGCTGTAAATTTTCTGCCCGATGATATTTAAATGGGTTCATACTTCCTCATAATAATAATTATTTAATTGCCATAATAAACACTCTGCCATATTTTAATACGATGCACAATCCTCTGCTACACAAGCAAAATTTGATTATGGCAAGCTTAGTATATACTTTTGATATAACTATTATGACTGATTAAGTATCGGCAGAACAATAGATACAATTCGATAGTGCATGCATGACTACCGAGCAAGCTCAGGCAATTCCCATCTGACTACCCTATGATATAGGTGGTCCTAAACCGACGTTTGCTGGTATCCCTCGGCAGATGGAAATCCTTTTTATTCGAATTCAGCCTGATACTGGATTAATTGGATATTTAATTCGTGGGTGGAAAGCTGATATCAGCTGTACCTTGGCAAATATTTCTAAGGTATGTTCTCTGAAAATCGATGCATCCGCCACCTGCAAAAATATCATTGGGATTTCTCATTCTCATTATGGTAGCTAATACTTTTTGCGTCTTTACCAGATCAGCTCAGGTTTGCTCGATACACGCCTCAACAATGGCTTCATCAATTTGGAAATCGCCGTCAGAATCACGTACCAAAGCATCTCGCCAATGATAAGTTTCTGTGCATTTAGATGTTAACGTAAAAGGCTGATCTTTTTTCCAAAAGTTAGAAAAAAGTCCATTTCCTAAATAAAATACAAAAGAGCCTTCGTATCCGGTCACATCTGCCGATAATGGGTCAGGAAATCAATTATGACGCAAGTATCCAAACTGGACCACCTCAAGGAAATATAATAGTAATCTTGGCAAATCGAATCAAGTCTTTATTAGTTTTGGTCCATGCATTTCAAGAAAAATATCTGGAAAATCATATATGTCACAAGTTCATTTTCAATCTAAATTTCCTCAAGTTGGAACAACGATTTTTACCGTGATGTCCGCTTTAGCAAAAGAACATCAAGCTATTAATTTGGGTCAAGGATTTCCAGACTTTTCATGCGACCCTAAATTGCTTGAGGCTGTAGAAAATGCCATGCGAAACGACCATAATCAGTACCCTCCAATGACCGGTATACCAGAATTACGGCAGAAAATATCTCAAAAAATTGAGCAGCTTTATGGTGCTCATTACGATCCAGACACTGAAATTACCGTTACGGCAGGAGCCACTCAAGCGATCTTAACTGTAGTTTTGGCAGTGGTTAGACCAAATGAGGAAGTGGTCGTCATAGAGCCAGTTTATGACTCCTATATTCCAGCTATCGATTTGGCGGGAGGAAAGTTAAAATCCGTCAAGATGATCCCTCAAAAAAATGCCGAAGGCTTGGTAGAAAAGTACGCGCTTCCTTGGGATGATCTGGCCAAGGCTATCAACTCGAATACACGGTTAGTGATGATTAACTCACCCCACAACCCAACAGGTATGGTTTGGCAGACTGAAGATTTAAATCGCTTAGCAGAATTAGTTAGGCCGACTAATGCTCTAATTTGTAGCGATGAAGTCTATGAGCACATGGTTTACGATAACCAGCTACATCAAAGTGTTTCACGCCACCCTGAATTAAAAGCAAGAAGCTTCGTCATTTCTAGTTTTGGAAAAACTTTTCACGTTACTGGCTGGAAGGTCGGATATGTGAGTGCTCCCGAATATCTGATGACAGAATTTAGAAAAGTCCATCAATTTAATGTTTTTACTGTAAACACCCCTATGCAATTCGGGATATCAAGCTACTTAGATTACCCAACTGCTTATACAGAATTACCCGCCTTCTACCAAAAAAAACGAGATTTTTTTTCCTCTGAATTATTACATACGCAATTTAAATTACTTCCCTCACAAGGAACTTATTTCCAATGTGCGGATTATTCACAATTAAAAATACCCGAAGCGCAATTGGATGAGGCAACATTCTGCCAATGGCTAACCTCCGAAATCCAAGTTGCAGCGATACCTGTATCTGCTTTTTATAGCAAACCTGTCAACTCCCATGTAATCCGATTTTGTTATGCTAAAAAA